>ERZ1370068.1610-contig-11515_pt1 | contig 92824 bp, 118 predicted proteins | sample MGYA00561227_ERZ1370068 | MGnify/ENA primary metagenome ERZ1370068 (study PRJEB38410, sample SAMEA6850437) | metagenome | study: Metagenomic assessment of the ecological functions of the soil: analysis of the soil microbiota associated with the... | reverse complement strand
CAGGGCCGAGTAGAAGGAAGACGGCGCTGGCGACCGCGGCCCGGCGACCTTCGCACGAGTGGACCCTACGCGTAGGCAGCTAGGTGGGCGACCAGTAATTGTCTGGCGAAGGCCGCTGGCCGAAGATCGCCTGACCAACTCGTACGGTTGTCGCGCCGTATTCGATGGCCAGCTCCAGATCGCCCGACATGCCCATGGAGAGCTCGTCATAGCTGCCAGCTACGTCATCGCGACCCTGGAGCCGTCGCTGCAGGTCACGCATCCGTTCGAAGCAGCCCCGGATCTCTCGCTGGTCATCCGACAACACAGCCAAGGTCATCAGACCACGTACGCGCAACGTGCCGTACGCCTTGAGTGCGATGGCGAAGGGCTCCACCTCGTCAGGTGGTAGCCCCCATTTCTGCGGCTCGCCCGATGAATTCACCTGGAGGAACACATCAAGGCTGCGCCCTGATCGTCAAGGCGCTCTCCAGGAAAGCAGCCTGCCTCATGCTGCTCAGCGCGTGGAACTCCGACGCAATGGCCGCAACCTGCCCGGCCTTGTTGGTCTGTAGATGGCCGATGATCGCCCACCTGAGATCGGGATGATCAGCAAAGTACTTCGCCTTCTCTGCCGCCTCCTGAACCTTGTTCTCCCCAAGCAGTCGAACCCCGGCGTCATAGGCCTCGGCGATCAGCTCCATCCCCTGGTTCTTGCTCACTGGCAACAACCGCACTTCGCTCGGATCTCGCCCGACTCGAGTGCATGCCGCCTTGATCCGCGCCTCCACCGCGACCAGATTTTCCGCCACGCTCGCCATGCCTGAACCTTAGTCTCGCCGAAGCGCCGTGTGGCGAGTTGTGCGAGGTCGATTACGTCACGGCCAGCGGGCACCGAGGAGATCATCCCGAGCGCAGCAAGAATTGCTAAACCCAAACCGAATCCGGCGTACCGCGAGGTGACCTCCCGATCGACTTTCTCCTTGCCAACGGAGCTACCGATGTCCTTGTAGACCTCTTTGAGCTGACCGGCCGAGGTCGCTGTGTACGCCTCGCCGCCGCTGATCTTGGATACGCGTGCAAGCTCAGCGCGATCCACCGGCACCGGTTCACGCCGGCCACCGATATCGATGTAGCCGTCCGGGGTTCCGTACGCGATCGTGTAGATCGGGACCGATTGGGCCCTTGCCGCCATCGCGGCCTGGTCGGAGGGACGCCCGACCTGTGTCTTGCCGTCACTCAGCAAGACGATACGGGCCGGCGCGACGGCCTTCGGATTGTCTGGGTCGGGCGGCGCTTGAGCCAGCGCCGCAAGGGAGGTGTAGATGCCCTCGCCGATGGCGGTCGAGGCCTGCGGGCGCAAGGATCGGATCGCGGCCGTTACTGATCCCCGATCGAGTGTCGGGGGCACGAGGGTGGTGGCGGTGCCCGCAAACGTCACCAGCGCCACATTGAATTTCGGCGGCAGCGATGTCACAAACTGCTCTGCTGCGGCCTTGGCCGCGTCCAGCCTGTTCGGCTCCACATCCTGCGCCTCCATCGACAGGGATACGTCGATGGTCACCACGATCGTTGCCCGCTCGCGCGGCACCGAGACTTGATCCTTGGGCTTGGCGAAGGCAAGCGTCAGGGTCAGCAAGCTGAGGATCGACAGCCCAACGGCGAGGTGCCGTAGCCACGTACGATCCCGCGGGATCACGAGGTCGAACATCGTCTTGCCCATCTGCATGCTGCGGTTCCGCTTGCGCCGGACCATCAGCAGGTAAAGACCGACCAGCAGCGGGATGAGCAGAAGCAGCCACAACCGGGTGGGAGCAAGAAAGACAGCAGTGGAATCATGACGGCCCTTCGACAAGCTCAGGGCCCAGCTCAGATAACTGGTCTGCAACGACACAGATTCGGCCGAATTTGTTGCCGTTTCCGACCACTTTCTTGCAGAACAGATCCATCACGGCCACTTGGCCCCCAACGAAATCGCGCCGAGAGCGGCGAGAACTGCGAGAGCTAGGCCGTAGCCGGCAAAGCGGGAGGTCACTTCGCGGTCGGCCTTCTCGTAGCCGATATCGGAGCCGATGTTCTCGTATACCTTCTTGAGCTGATCGGCCGTGACCGCTGCGAAATAGTCTCCGTTCGTCGCGGCGGCGATCTGTTTCATTTCCTCATGGTCGACTGGCACCGGTTCCCGCTTGCCATCCAGATCGACGTATCCGTTCTGCGTGCCGTACGCGATCGTATAGATCGGCACTTTCGCTGCCTTCGCCTCAGCCGCCGCCTGCTGTGGCGAACGTCCGGCGGTGTTCGAGCCGTCGCTGAGCAAAACGATGGCGCCCGGAGCTATCGAATTCGGGTTGTTGGGATCTTTGGGAGCCTGCTGCAAGGCCCGAAGTGCGGTCGCAATCCCCTCACCGATCGCCGTCGAGTCCTGCAGCTGGATGCTGTTGATCGCGTTCTGCACCGTGTTGTGAGCGGTCGTCGGTGGCACCAAGACCGCAGAAGCGCCCGCCATCGACACAACGGAGACGTTGTACTTCTCAGGCAGTTTGTTGACGAAGTCAATCGCCGCCTGCTTGGCGGCATCGAGCCGCGTGGGCTTCACATCGGTCGCCTGCATCGACTGCGATGCATCGATCACCAACACGACCGTTGCGCGCTCCCGCGGCACGTCGATCTGCGTCTTCGGCCGGGCGAAGGCTGCGGTGAGAGTGATCAGACTCAGCAACGAGAGTGCGACGGCCAGGTGCCGCCGCCACTGCGACTGCTTGGGTACGACGACATCGAGCATCGACGTGTTGGTAAACCGCATGCCGCGCCGGTTCTTGCGAAGGCTGGCGAAGATGTAGGCGAGGATCAGTGCCGGGATGATGAGCAAGATCAGCAGCCGATTCGGTGCAAGGAACGCGAGCTGCGGAATCATCTGCTGCGGCAGCAGCGCCCAACTCATTTTGTCACTCCCTGTGGCGGGGCGTGCAGCATGCTCGCCACGCGGCGGTACGCCATCACAAACCGAGCAATGTCTTGCACCCAGTCGCGGTCAGTCCGCAGCTGAATGTGCCCGACACCAGCACGACGAAGCGAGATGCGGATTCGTTCCGCTCTGTGCCGCGCTGGCCGCGTCCATCCTGGCTCGCGCGTCCGAGTCACCGGTGTTGACATAACGCTCGAAATCAGTCTCGGGATCGCGGATCAGCATGTCCCCGACGTTGGGGAACTCGATCTCACGCCGGTCGACCACTTCGACCGCCAGCACCTGGTTTCGCACCCCGAGCCGCCGCATCGAACGTTCCCAGGCCGGGGCAGTATTGGGGTCCAGCTCATGATCACCGGGGGTCAGGAAGTCCGACACGACAACTCGCAAGCCGCGGCGCCGCTGCAGCCGGGACAGCTTCTCCACACTTGCCGCGAGCGTCATCGGTCCGGTGGCATGGTCGGGCACGAACGGCTCGGTCAACATCTTGCGCAGCAGTCCATAGAGGGCGGAGCGTCCCGAGCGTGCCGGCATCCGGCGTAGGTTGTCGGGCCGCAAAATGTAGCCGCCGAACCGGTCGCCCATCTTCTGGCTGAGAAACCCGATCGTTGCGATCGCGGCAATGCCGAGGTCTCTCTTGGTGACTCCTTCGGTGCCCCAGTTCATCGACGGGGTGACATCGAGCAATGCCCAGACCTCGAGCTCGCGATCAGAGATGGTGTCGCGAACGTACGGCACCATGGTGCGTGCAGTGACCGCCCAGTCAATCCTGCGCACATCGTCCTCACCTGGGATGTAGATCCGGGCGTCGCTGATGTCCGAACCGGGTCCGGGTAGCAGGCCGAGGTGGTCCCCGTGCAGGAACCCCTCGAGGCGGCGCACGATCGTGAGCTCCAACCTTCGCAACGCGGCCTCAGGCGCCAACTTGTTCAAGGGGATCGTCGCCCGGGTAGGCGCACCAACGACCGAGGTTACGGCACCCATGTTCACCTCGGGGAGGCGAACGGCAGAGCGGCACCGCTGGGTGCGGGAAGGTTCAGCGGCGGACCGGCGGGCGGAAAGTTGCGTGAGCCCGCTGGCAGACCGCCTGGCGGCGGGTACGACACGTGAGCCTCTAGCTGAAGTCTGGCTGGTTCGGCATGTTCGGCACCGGCTGCTGGTACGGCGTTGACGGCGGGCTATAGGTGTTGGCCGTGGGCACCGTCCGGCCAGGTTGGTTCTGGTGGTTGGTTCCCGCTTGCTGGTTCCAGACCGGCGTCGGCGGCGGCACCATTGCGACGATCCGCTCGATCACTTGTGCCGGCGCAATGTTGTCTGCGACTGCGTCAAAGCCGAGCACGACACGGTGCGCCATCACATCCTTGGCAACCGACTGCACATCGGTCGGCAGCACGTAGTCCCGCCCGTGAATGAGTGCCAGAGCACGAGCAGCGGCCACGAGTCCGAGCGTGGCACGTGGGCTGCAGCCGATCTGGATGACCGATGTGAGGTCAGGCAGGTTGAACTCCGCCGGCGTTCGCGTCGCCAGAACGAGGCGGACGATGTATTCCGCGACCAGATTGTGAACGAAGACCTCCTCCGCCTGACGCTGAAGCTGAAGGATCATCTGCGGGTTCAAGACTGGCTGTGAGGTCGGCGGGTCGACACTCATCCGGCGGAGGATTTCAGAATTCTTCGTTGCCGGCCGGGTAAGGCACGTCGACTTTTAGCAAGAAACGGTCTCGCTGCGCCTCCGGCAGCGGATAGACGCCTTCAGACTCAATAGGGTTCTGAGTCGCGATAACGATGAACGGTTGCGGCACAGGGTAGGTCGTGCCACCGATGGAGACCTGCCTCTCAGCCATCGCCTCCAGCATCGCCGCCTGCACCTTCGCGGGTGCGCGGTTGATCTCGTCGGCGAGCAAGAAGTTCACGAAGATCGGCCCGAGTTCGACGTCGAACTGCTCCTGGCTTGACCGGTAGATGCGGGTGCCGACGATGTCAGAGGGAACCAGGTCGGGAGTGAACCGGATCCGGGCGAACTCACCGCCGACGACGGTGGCGAAGCTGCGGACCGCCAGCGTCTTGGCGACGCCGGGCACGCCCTCGAGCAGGCAGTGCCCCTGCGCGAGCAATGCGACCATGAGCTGCTCGACCATGTGCTCCTGCCCAACGATCACCCGCTGAACTTGGGCGATGGCATCTCCAAGGAGCTGCGAGGCGGCCTGGTTTCCGAGCTGGCCCGACGTCCGAGCAGCTGGGCGCTCGTCGACAGGTTGGCCAAACGACGGACTACTCACACACTCTCCCGTTACTCGTCACTGGGCGCTACGCAGACGGGCACGATAAACCGTCCGCTGCCTTTCGCCGGACACCGAGCCATTCTCGCAGACGCAGGACTCCAGGCTATGAGCCTGGACAAACCCCAAACTGTGACTGGACCCATAACAAGCTGTGAAAACGGTTAGCCTCGGCGTTCATCGCGATTGCGGGCGAGCCTGACGAAGCCAAACCCCCGAAAGGGCCGAATAGACTCTCCGTGCCCCGCACGACGCAGTGGTCAGCCTCTGGCGAGAGAGGCTGTGAGATGGAGAGTGATGTCGAGCACCGAGCCGCCGGCCCCAGGACCAGATCCATCGTGGGCGCCTCCGGGGGCGTCTCGGATCGAGGTTCTGAGGGCACCTCTGGCAGCGCTCCGACGTACGTGCCAGTGAAGCCGCTGCTACCGGAAGATCCACCCAAGGTGGGCGACTTCTGGCTTGACGCGCGGCTGAGCGCCACGCCGGCTGGCATTACGTTCACAGCCCACGACGCAGCCAACACCCCCGCAATGGTGATCTTGCTGTCCGAAGGAGCGGCGGCGGATGCGGCAGCGCGCGCTCGCTTTGCGGGTGAGATCAACGCTTTGCACATAGACGCGGTCCTCGCACGAGGTGGTCATGGCCAAGACAGTGGGCGTCTCGCACGCAAGTTTCGCAAGGAAGATGACGATCCGGTCGCACCCGACGATCGTCTTGTCTCTCCTTGGGCCGCGCTGGTCTACGACGGCTCGCCAGCCGCAGCGGCAAAGGCCAACCAGATCCTCGACGCGGTACAGATTGCGACCCTTGAGCCGCAGGGTGTTCCCTCAGGGCCCGATTACCAGCAGTACTGGATCGATCGGGTGCGGCCCGGCCTCGCACGCCTCTGGCCGCTGCCCTGGCCGGGGCGTTTCGACCGTGCCGGATGGCGGACGATCTTGGTCTCTTGGCTGCTCATGGTGCTGCTCGCGGCGCTCGCGGTGCTAATCGCGATCTTGATCTTCCGAAATCAGCCGCCACAAGCACCGCCATCACCGACGGGCAGCTCCGCCAGTCAGTCAGGTCCGCCGCAGTCAGGATCACAGTCTGGATCTCCGCAATCTGGATCGCCGCAATCACCTGGACCGTCGGGATCGCCGTCCTCCGGATCGCCGGGACCATCGGGTACTGCGTCTGGCGGCAGCGAGCCAACGGAATCTGTCACAGGATCGCCAGCGACGAGCAACAGCCCGCGCTCGAGGCTATAGTGTCGCATCTCCTAAGTCTCTTTACGGTTGGCGCCGCCCATGCACGCACCTCGCGGCGTTCTCCTCGGTCGACATACGACCCGGTATGCCTCCCTCGTCGGCCTTGCGATCCACGCACCTGAACGCCGCCGACCGCAAAGGAACTTAGGAGACACGACACTGGTGTCGAGCACCTCGACCAAATCCTCGGAGTCCGTGGCTAGCACGGCTGGGGCGTATGCTCCGCCCGCAGATCAGAGATTTTGGATTCGGGCGATCCGCGGACTCGGCATCTGCGTGCTGCCGATTCTGGTCGCTCTTTACGTCGGTGCGACTACCTTCGGTGGCTCTTTCATCCCATGGCATCCGAACATGGTCGATCTCGAGGTTTATCGCCGCGCCGGCTCGCTGCTGCTTGCAGGCGGCGACTTCTACGATCTTTCAGGGCAACTTCAGTTTCTGTATCCGCCCGTTCGCGGCCGTCTTGGCGGTGCCCCTATCCCTACTGCCACCAACCGTTGTTCAGATCGGCTGGACTGCCGCGGGTGCGGTCGCTCTTGTCGCGATCCTGCACCGCTTCGGACTCAGTGGCTGGGTACTCAGCCTGGCCAGCTCTGTCGTGGTGTATGTCGTGGAGCCGGTCGTCCAAACGCTTGCCTTCGGTCAGCTCGGCATTTTCTTAGTTGCTCTCGTCGTCTTGGACCTCGCACCGGGTCCTCGCGTGTTTTCCCGACGCGTGCTGCCGGAAGGCGTGCTTACTGCTGTCGCCACGGCGCTCAAACTCACCCCTGCGATCTTCATTGTCTACTTGCTGGCTGTGCGGAAGTTCCGGGCGTTCTGGGTGGCGGTGATCACCGGCCTTGCCGTCACGCTGATCAGCGCAGCCATCGTGCCAGCGGCGTCGTATGAGTTCTGGACCAGGCTGGCGCGCGGCGACACCGGGCTGGGGCACAGCGTCATCTACTACACGAATCAGTCTTTGATGGCCGACATCGTGCGCATCTTCGGGCTCGGACCAGATCCGGCGATCGTCGGGCTCGCCCTGTCCGCTGTCGCCGCACTGGCGGGCGTATGGGCAGCAATGCTGTGGCACCGGCTGGGAGATGTCCGTCTGGCAGTCAACCTCTGCGGCGTTGCGGGACTGCTGGCCTCACCCGTGTCCTGGCTGCACCACTTCGTCTGGGTGGTTCCGCTGGCCATGAGTCTCCTCGAGCGACGGCCGATCAGTCCGCGCCGTCTCCCGGCCTGGTTTCTGGCAGTGGGCTGGCTCTTTGTCGGGTGGGTGGTCGTGGCACCGTTCACTGACCTGCCCAACGGAGCAGATGTCGAGCTCCAGTGGACCTGGTCGCAGCATCTGCTCGCCTCGATCACCGCCGTCGTTGGCCTCGTCCTGCTGGCCGGAGCGATCTTGATCGCGCGGCCCCGGGTGCTGACGATCTTCGCTCGCTCAGGCCGGAAGTCACTCGCGCCGCGATGATCTGAGCGCCTTACCAGCGCACCCGTACGTGTTCGCGCCATTGCTCAACCACGTTGCTGGGTCCGTCGACCCTGAGCTCTGCGGCGCGATTCCACAGTCCCAGATACAGCTCGAGGGCGCTGCCACTGATCAGTGCATCGGTGTTCCAGGTGGTTCCCCGAACGCTCAGCGGCGGCTGTTCGCTGACGGCTACCTGCCAACGCTGGTCGGCATCGACCGCGTGAATCTCTATCACGTAAGGAACTTCTGAACGCAACGTGGACGTACGGCGGGGAAGAAAGCCCCGCAGCAGCTCATCGATCCCGTCGGCCGCGAGCTCGCCGTTGATCAAGGTCTCTGCCGGGCGGGGCAGCTGTTGCAGCGCGGCTGCGTGTGCGTCGACCGCGTGAATGGTCGTCTCGTGTGCCTGCCGCCTCGCCCAGAACAGCCGCGGCGGCGGTGCGTTCCGCAAGAACACCATCGCTTCAAGATCATCCGGTGCGTTGATCAGAGTCTTGGTCAGTGCTTGAGCTCCCTCGTCGAACCAGGCGAGGAGGTCTGGCGCCGCCGCGGCCGCCGCCTCAGACTCTTCCGTACGATGATCGGAGTCTCCGCGTACGTTGGCTGCAGCCCAACGATGCACCATCCCTGATGAGCAAGCAGGGCGGCAACGTTCCAGCCCGGACAGCTCGGAACCGCGGCGCTCGAGGCCCGCGTGGTCAGCATGATCATGGAGGCGTTCAGCCGCTGACCGTATCGCTGTCAGGTACTGATCAAATACCAGGTAGGCAGGAGCGGAGGTCTGGTCGCTCACCCGACCAACCTAGTCCACTGAGCCGGCCGTCTGATTGGTTAGAAAACCGATGATGACCGCCGTCCACCAGAACGTTTGTGAGGCACCGGCGAGCACCATGCCCCGGTTGGATCAATGATCGTGGCGGGGCTGGCATCTGACGCTCCATGGCACGGCTCGTCGACAACAGCGAGTACGCCGACGATGCCCACGCCGAGCCACACAGAAGAGCTTGACGACGACGAGCCACGAACTGAGATTCGGTTTGAGCAACACCCCGCTTGCGGTGAGACCGGCGAGCCCAATCCAGATCAAGGGTGTCATTCGTTCGGCGGTGAGCAACACATCGCCGATAGTCACTCGACGGGACAGGGAAAGCAGCCCATACCAGTCGACCGCGAGCACCGAGCCGAAGCCCACCACGAGAAAGATCAGATGAAAAAACAGCGCGACTACCTGAAGCCAATGCGGCGGATCGACCAATGTCGAAAGGAGGATCAACCCAACGATTGTCACACTGACAATGCCGAGCAGCCTCCCCTCGGACGGGGTGATTACTCCGACGAGCCTCACCGTACGAGCGAACATTTGCAGCACAAGCAGCTTCCCCCTGAAAACTCCCGGCGCGATGCGCATCCTCGACTCTATTTCCTGCGAACACGCTGGCTCAAACCTGGACCGCGCTCTGATCTGTGGCCCGGCGCGCTCGTGATCAGCACGCCCTTCTTCGTCTTCTTCCGGCCGCCTTTCCGCACCGGCCATCGGGCGCAAGCGCATCATGGTTTGGCCGGCTGCCTCGCTGGCCGCGCTCACGCTTCATCCCGATCTTCAGGGGACTGCCGCTGTCCACGGTGAACCCGGCGCTCGCAGAATTCGAGGCACGCGCGGCCCGGTAGTACCGTCGCGGGCCGGGGACTGCCGCTTCGCGCATCTTACCATGACCGAGGGCCGCCTGCGACCAGGCGCGCGGCTTCCCTGACCAAGGCCGGCGCGTCAATTACGGGCGCATCGCACCCGAGGTGGCGGGCCGGGGGGCGGTCGTGACGACAATTGCCGGCACGAGAGCCGCTTTCGGGATACGACGAAGGGGCCGCTATCATTGCCCGCGCCGGCGCTCGATGCGGCCGGCTGCCGAAGTCACCGGACCCCGGCGCGCATCAACCTGCCCGTCACGTTGTTCCTGCTGTGATCTGGTGCTCTACGTGACCATGGTCTACGGCCCGATCGCGGCCTTCCTGGTCGAGCTGTTCCCGACGCGGATCCGCTACACCTCGATGTCGCTGCCCTATCACATCGGCAACGGCTGGTTCGGCGGCTTCCTGCCGGCGATCTCCTCCGCCATGGTCGCGCTGGCCAGGCGATATCTACTACGGCCTCTGGTACCCGATCGCCTGCCGTCGCGCGATGAGCGGCATCGCGTCGGCACTCGTCGGACAGCTACAGCGAAACGAAGGACGCCGACATCCAGTCACTGGATTTTTGAGCGCCGGACGGACGCGGGCACGTCACCCGCGACGCCGAGCACTTGCGCTGCGCGTGGGACCCGCTTCAAGGGTTCCGGACGGCATGAAGGCACGGGCCGGCGCCCGGCGCAGGCGCCGATTGCAGCCGGTTGCCGCGCCGAAGAAGAGGCGCTTGATGCCGTCGAGCGGCGCCGATCGCCGGCAGCGCTGCGGCCTTGCTGCCAGCGCTCGCGGCAGCGCCACCGGCACGCGCCAGCTCTTTCCCCGGATCGTCGCCCGCTGCGACCGCCTCGCCCAGGACGTCCCACGAGCGCCGCCGCATCGGGGAAAGCGAGATTGATGCCCCTGTCCGCGAGCGGGTGCACCGTATGGGCCGCGATCGCGCCGACGAGCGCGATACGCTCGGCCGGCGTAGCGCCGCGCGTGCTGGAGCAAGCTGAGTGGAAACGCCGCGCGTGGTGTCGCCGCTGCAAGCCACGGCCGAGCACGCCGCGGCGATGCCTACCATCGTGCACGCTCAGCGAAGACTCTCCTTCCGGGCGTGCGCAGTTCCACTCGGCCAGTTCCGGGAGCGTCGACCAGACAGGGGATACGCGCCCGTCCGCGAGCGGCGGGAGGGCCGTATAGAGGACCCGTGTCGAAATCGCTGCCAGCCGTCGCGGCATGCAGGCTTTTCGGCGTCGGCGAGGTGTGCGACGACCACGCCGCGCTGGCCGTAGTCCCAGCCGCGCGGCGATACTCGGTGCCATGCCTGGCCTGGCGCACGGCCGGTTCGGCGCCGTCGGCGCCAACCGCGAGCCAGCGCCGGGACTGCGCGCCATCGCCGCAGGCCGATGCGGACGGCATCGCGGTTCTTGCCTCCGAGCGTCGCCGAATCGGCCGCGCAGCAGCGACGGCGCCCATCGCACTCGGCGCGCGCCGTGAAGCGCTGGCCTGGATGCGCCGGTTTCTCGCCGGTGTGGCCCAGGTCCGGCTCGCCGGGGTTCTGACCGCATCGAAGACGAGCGCGCCGTCCGAGGCCCGGCGAGGTCTGGCGCTCTTCCCAGATCACCGCTGCGACCCATGATGGCCGCGGGCCTTGCCGCGGCCGACGGGCCAGAGCGCCGGTGCGCTTCGAGGAGCTGTTGCGTCGCTTGCGGGGAGCACCATTCCCCGCGGATATCTGTCGAGCGCCGCGCCCGCCGCGGAGCGCGGCGACCAGCGCCGCGGCCGATGGAGGCGCGACACGCGGGCCGCTAGTCGCCGGTCGTCGCCCGCGAGGCAGGGCCAGCCGGCGCACCCGGCACCCGTCCATCGCTTTGCCGACCAGCGGCGATCCGCGACGTCGGGGAGTCGCGCTTCATGCGTCCGCCCGCCGCGAGTGGCTTCGGCCGCGCGCGAGCACGCGGCTGTCGCAGCCGGCAAGTCCCGGCATCGTGCGCCGCGCGAACTCGTTGCTTCCACCGGAGCGCAGCGGGTCGAACAGTACGGCGGCCCTGCCCGCTGCCTGCGCGACGCACCGGCGCGAACGAGCAAGCCGAAGCCGCGCGCTGCGAAGGCGCGTCCAGTAGAACCGGATGACGGCCCCGATCGCATGCCGGCGCCGCCGGGAACGGCGTAGCGCTGAGCTGGCGGGAGCCGCACCGGATCGGCTCGCGTCGCTCGCTTCTATGGCGAGGAAGCTCCGCGACGCGCGGCGCTCGCGCGCGACGTACGCGCAGCGCGAGATTGAAGCCCTGACCCGCGACTCGGATGCAGCGTCTGCGCTGCGTGCCGAGGATGCTACGGCCCGTGGCGCCGTGAGCCGCTCAGACTCGATGTACGCAGGCGGGGTAAGCTTGCCCGCTTGCCGCGACGCGCGTCAGAGCGCCCGAGGCTGCAGGCCAAACGCCTCCTGCACAGCTCTGGCGAGAAACGCTTGCGGTCGTCGAGGCCGAGCGCGCGGCGCGCGCAGCTCCAAAGGCAGCAGTGTCCAGACGATGGCCGAGCGCTTCCCTTCCGCGATCGGCACCACCGCGCGCAGGCCCGACGGCGAGGCGCGTTCATCAGACGCGCGGTGTAGTCGTGAGAAACTGCGCCGATAGTGTCCACGTCGGCGCGCGATGATGGTGGCGTGCTGGCCATGGTCCGAAGGAAACGATCGCCTCGATGCCGTGAAACTTCGCTCGCGCCCGCACGCTGGAACTGTGCGCTCGTCCGGCGGCGACCAGGAGACGCGTCGCCGTGCATTCGCACGCCATCGGTCGTCAACCGGATACGTGTCCGGGGCCGGCTGAACGGCACGGCGACGCCCGCATGGACGACGCTGATCCTGGGCCCCAGGCGGCGACCTGCTCGTGCAGCGCCCGCCCGAGCAGCCGGTTCTCGATCGTGTGGCCGAGCGCTGCGACGCCCTGCTCTCTGGCGAGGCCATTACGGCCGTGCCGAAGCTGCCGCGCTCAGACACACGGCAGTGCGGCTGAGATCCCCGGTGTCGCAACCGAGACGGAATGGCTCCGCCCACGAGGCGCCGATGCCCTCGAGCACCCGCCGGCTGCCGTTCGACTGGCGCGCGGTCGTCGCGCAGCATCAAAACTCGGCTGCGCCTCGGACGCCGGCAGCACCGGCTCGATCACGGCCGCGTCGAGCGGCAGCTCTGCAAGCGCTGCGGCGGGCGAGGAGGCCGACCATGCCACGCCGCCGGCGTTGGCCCACGTCGCGGCCGGAAAAGCCTCGGCGCGCTCGCGCAGCCGCCTGCATCGGAAGAGGCAGCTCGATCTCGTCCGGGTCCGGGTCGGCATGCCGCGGTCAGTACCTCCGGCTCGCCCTCGGTGACGACCACGCGTCGTCCACTCCGCGATGCTGCACGCCGATGCCGCGCCACGCGCGCACGCACGCGCTGCTTCGCCGGTGCAGTGAGGTCCCGGGAGCTCAGTCGTCGCGTGACCATGCCGGGTTCGAGCAGCCGCCACCCTGGTCGATGACGCGACGCTATGCCCAGCCGCGCCGACATCGTTGCGTATCCATGCCGAGACCCAGTGGCCGGTGCGGTGCATGAAGAAGAACTGCCGGTAGGCTGTCCGTCACTGATGAAGCACCGGCCGCCGCGGCCCTTCAGAGGCTGATGCGCACCACCGGCCCCGCGGCGATCGCGCGCACGGCTGCCTCGTGCGGCTCGTTCCAGTGCGCGCCTGCGCGGACGCTTCGAGGATCGCGGCTTTCTGCGCCTCGAGCACGACCTCGTGGATCGCGCGCTGGCGGCGGTTGTAGCGACCGCCGACGGGCAGCGTGCGGGGTGACATCCGAGGCGTAGTAGTCGAACTCGCGGCCGGCATCGATGAGGAGGTTTCCCCGTCCTGCATCTGCCGGCTGTTTCTCGGCAGTGGCACGCAGGCGTTCGGGCGCTGCCGACGATCGGATGGTAGTAGGGAGATGTCGGCCGGCGGCGGTGGAACTCGTGCGGATTTCCGCCATCACCTCGTATTCCATGGACCCCGGCTGGCGCGCGCCGAGCGCCTGCCGGTGCGGCGCGGCGATGTTGGCCGAGCGGCGCATGGACACGAGTCTGCACGGCTCTTCGGTGGGCGCATCTCGTGCAGCGGGTGGTCGAGTGCGACGAACTCGTGGGGCGTGTGCATGCCGTGCTTGCCCTCCGGGAGCGCGGCGGTTCACCCAGCCGATCACGCGCCTTGTCGAATTCCGGGTGCGTGCCCATCGTGTGAAGACGCGCGAGCAGCAGCTCAGAGCGGGCTGGCGGGATCCTCGGTCGATGTCGCTGACCGGGAAGGCGTCATCGGCGCCGTGCTCTCTTCGCGGCGCCATCCGGCCCTGCGCGGCAGGCGCCGTCCCAGGCCTCGCGGGCGGGGTCGCGGTCGCGCACGAACGGGACGAACTCGCCCTGCGGCCGGCCGGGAATCAGCACCGCGACCGCCTCCGGCTCCGCGAACGAGGTCAGGTAGTAGAAGTCGCTGTCGGGACGGTGGTTGTACTCGACGTCGTTGTTTGCGCATGCGCACCGGGGCTGCAGGCAGGATCGCGATGGCCTCGCGGCCCATGCGGCGCATCAGCAGGCGCCGGCGCTTCGCAAACTCATCCCTGCGCATGGGCCCTCGCCTGCGCGAGCTCGCGTCGAACGTGAGCTGCGCGCCCGACGCGCACGAACTCGAAGAGCTCCGCGAAATCGCCCTCGCCGGCACGTCGGCGCTGCGGCTGGGCTCAAGTTCGATGCGCGTCGTGTCCGCCAGGTCGCCGCAGGAACTCGCCGACGTCGCCCGCCTGCGCACATCGACTGCGCCGAGGGGACTCGTGCCGATGCCGTAAAGGAACCCGTCGCACCAGGATGCGAGCGCAGCGACCCGCTCGCAAAGCGGTGCATCGTCGGCCGGCGAGGATCGGCGCGGAATTCGAATCCGTCGGAGCGAAATGCATCCAGCGTTTCCCCGGTCAGTGCGTCCGCATCGCCGCGTCGGGCACCGGGTGCGGGCCGCCAGAGTCCGCGCGCAAGCTCCGCCAGCCACTCTGCCTTCGCGCCGTAATTCCTGCGCGCGCACAGCGCGCCCGGCGAGCCATGCCATCGGGCCTCGGCGGCATCGACCGTTATGTCCATGCGCGTCGAGGGCGGCTGCAAGTCCGCGTGCGGTCACCCCCAAACGGTAGCAGTGATCGGCGGGTCGTGGCGGCATTGGCGCCATGGATGAGTCCAGCAAACCGGGCCTCGAACGCGAGTTCAGCGCCTCGAGCGACGACTCGGCTGGCTGGTCGGCGTGGTCGCGCAGCTCAAGGAGGAGAACCGCGCGCTGCGCCAGCGCCAGGACACCTCCCCGCCGAGCGGGCGACGCTGATGCAGAAGAACGAGCAGGTGCGGGCCCGCGTTGAAGCGATGATCGGACGGCTGAAGGCCAGCCGGAGAGCGGCGCATGAGCGGCGACCCGAGCCGGATCAGCGTGAAGATCCTCGAGAAGGAGTACCACGTCACCTGTCCCGTGGACGAGCGCCCGGCGCTGATCGACCCGCGGAGCACCTCAACCGCAAGATGCGGGAGATCCGCGACAGCGGCAAGGTGATCGGCCTCGACCGGATTGCCGTCATGGCCGCACTCAACATCGTCAACGATTTAGCTGCCGCAGTCACGCGGCCACGACGCAGGGTCGAGACCGACCTCGCGGCGCGGATCAAGGCCATGCGCGAGCGCGCGTCCGAATCCGCCGCTGACCGCAGCCAGCTCGGGAATCGAATGATCGCAACTCGCGCCGGATGCGCGAGCGACCAAGGTTTGGCGCCGCCTGCAGTGTTCGATTTGCGGACGCAGGGAACCTCTCGACCCTAATGGCGGAAAACCCAGGAGCCTGGCTTAGCGGCAGTATTGTGCAAGTCCGCCTCGTTGCGGAAAGCCTTAAGTGCACACGGCCTGCTCCACTTGTTGCTCCGGATCGAGCAGCGGTCTAAAACGGCACAGGCGGGTGGCGCCTCTCGATTTCCGCCATGGCTGACGATCGACCCGCCCTCCGGCGGCGCCTGCGCGCCGCGCGCCGCGCCGTGCCGGCCGCCGAACGCCCTCGCGCGGCCGCCGCAATCGATCGCGCGCTCGCGAGCCTCGGCCTCCCGCGCCCGGGCAGCCGCGTCCGGCATTCCACCCCTTTCGGCAGGCGAGATCGACCCTCGGTCGCGCTTGCCCCACGGCGCGCACACTCGGTTGCAGCGTCTATTACCCCGTCATCACTGAACCTGCGAGCGCTGCCGCATCGCGCTTCGTCTCGACTGACCGAGGATGCCGCCGTGGACGACGATCAGCCTCGCGCTGGCTCGACTCTCGTCCTCGTGCCCCTTGTCGGCTTCGATGCGCAAGGTACCCGCCTCGGCATGGGGGCCCCGGGTTCTACGACCGGCATTTCGCATTCCCGGGCACCGGCGCACCTGGCAGAGCCCCGCCTCCTCGGGCTCGCCTTCGACGTGCAACGGGTCGAGCGCCCTGCCGACGCGCACACGACGACGTGCCGCTGTGGGGGATCGTGACCGAGCGCGGCATCTACGGCCGCGCCGCTTCGCATTCGATGACCTCAGTAAGGGACGGCCGCGCGATGAAGTACTGGCTGATGAAGTCCGAGCCGGACACGTTCGGCATCGATCATCTCGCAAAAATGCCGGGGCGGATCGCGCCCTGGGATGGCGTGCGCAGCTACCAGGCGCGCAACATGCTGCGCGACGATTTTGCCTGTAAAGACCGGGGCTTTTTTCCATCATTCGAGCTGCGACGTACCCGGGATCTACAGGCGACGCTGGAGGTCGTGCGCTGGGACACCCGATGTGAGCGCATTCGATCGCAAGAGCAAGTATTACGACGCCGACAGCGACCCCGCGAACCCCCGCTGGTACCAGGTCGAGGTGCGCTTGCTGAAGAAATTCGCGCGCCCGGTGACACTCGAGATGCTGCGCGAGCATGCCGCGGGCGCGTTGAAGGACCTCATCATGTTGCGTCGAGGCAATCGCCTTTCGGTGATGCCCGTCACTGCGGCGGAGTGGAAATTCATTCACCGACTCGCGCGTGAAGACGCAGCGTGATCACTCGCGAGCACTGGTGAATCGCGCGCGCGGTGCATGCCCCTTGCTTGCAATCCCGTCAACCATGTATATACTCGACCTCGGATTAACACCGACATGGAAGTCCAACAGTGGCGACCAAGAAAAGGGCAAAGAAGAAGGCTTCCAGAAGAAGTGAGCCCCTGCCTGATGAAACGGCGGTTGGTTGATCGAAAGACCGCCAACCCCCGCTTCAGGAAGAGATGAGACTCGTGCCCGCGTAAGCGAGCACAGTTTTCGAGGCCCGCACATGGACGCCGACTCGAAGAAGAGCCAGCAGCCCTCGCCGCGCTCGACTAGCGTCGAGGATGGAATGACGATCGGCGTCGGCACCGGATCGACGGTCAATCATTTCATCGCGGCATTGAGAGACCGGCGTAACCGCATCGCCGGAGCCGTTTCATCCTCGGAAGCGAGCACCCGCCTCCTGCAGGAAGCAGGCATCGAGGTCCCGCTCGCTCAACGACACCAGCGACCTCTCGCTCTACGTGGACGGGCGCCGACGAGGCGACCCGTGCACCTGGCACTCGATCAAGGGCGGCGGCGGCGCGTTGACGCGCGGAAAGATCGTGGCGGCGGCCAGTCGCCGCTTTCGTCTGCATCGTGGACGACTTACGAAGGTCGTGGACGTGCTCGGGCGATTTCCCTCCCGTCGAGGTCATCCCCATGGCGAAGCTGCTCGCATGGTCGCGCGCAAGCTCGCCGGCATCAGGGGGCAACCCGTCCTGCGCACGGGTTTCAGGACCGACAACGGCAACGAGATCCTCGACGTGCACAACCTGAAGATCACGGACCCGTCAGCGCCTCGAGGCCGCAGATCGGACTGACCGGTCGGTGTCGTCGAGGTCGGCCTGTTTCGCCCGACGCGGGGCGGACATTCTGCTGGTCGCCGGGGATGACGGGGTCCGCGCTCTGCGGCGCTGATCCGCTCCCGCGCCGATGAAGGTGCGCGATAGCGGGATGCCGGATTCGGCAACCGCAGGGAACAATTCTTCGATGCGCCACTCGTGCCTCCGCCAACTCGGTTTCGACGACCCGCGCGCGGACGCCGTCGACTTCGGCTGCGGCTACGGCACGTTTTCCATCGCGGCCGCACAAATGACGGCAGGCACCGTGCGCGATCGACCTCGGATCCGGACATGGTCGCCGCGACCGCCGCACGCGCCGGCGTCGCTCCGGGCTCGGCAACGTCCGGACGATCGAGCGGGACTTCGACGACAGCGGAACCGGCTTGCCCGACCGCTCGGTCCGCTTTGCAATGCTCTTCAACCTGCTGCACACGAAGCGCCTTTGCGCATGCTCCGCGAGGCCAGCCGTGTCCTCGCGCCCGGGCGGCAAGCTCGCGATCATCCACTGGGTACACGACGCCGCAACGCCGCGCGGCGCAGCTCGCCATCCGCCCGGTCCCGAGCAGTGTCGCGACTGGCTCGGGCAGGCAGGGTTTGCGGTCCTGGTTCCATTCATCGCGCTTGCCGCCGTATCACTTCGGGCTGACGAGACCCGGCCATGAGGGTCCGCATCGGTTGCTGAGTCTGCGTTCGATCCGGTCGCAGGCGGCATGGCGGCAAGCGTCGTGATGCTCGCGATTGCGCTCCTCTACGGCGTCTCGGAATGGCGGATCCGGCGTTCATACGACGCGCCGGTCGTTCCACTGCACGCCGCGATGGCGCCCTGACCCGGTCGCCGGCCTGCACATGGCCAAGGTCGTCGGTTGCTGGGCCGGCTGCCATGGCAACTGGGGGCGAAGGCGGCATCCGAGCGTGATCGAAGGCATCCGGCAGCAACACGGCGCCGACGCTTTCCCAGGTTCTGCCGGCATACAGCGATGCCGAGCTCGCGCGCCTCGTGCGCTATGGCGTGAAGCGCGACGGCACGAGCGCCGATCGGCATGGCTTCATATACCTGGTGGCCGCTCGGCGACCAGGACCTCGCGGACATCTTTGCGCACCTGCGAAGCCAGCCTGTGCGTCCAGCAGTGCCGCGCGAGCTCCACCTCACGTTCCGCGGACGCCTCGGCCTCGCGATGGGTGACTGGAAGGTCTCCAGCGGAGCAGGTCGACCGGTCGATCCGCGATGGGGTGAGCTTCCACGCAACACGGCCTTCGAACGCGGTCGCTACGCTCGCGAGCGTCGTCTGCTCGAATGCCACGGGCTCGACTTCAGGGGCAATGCCTTCGAAGGCGGACCCTCGCTCGCCATTCTCGCGATCTACGGGCCCGAGCAGTTCCGGCATCTGCTTGCGACAGCGGCAAGCCGATCGGCGGCCGGCGACATCCCAAGATGAGCTGGATGCCCGAGGTGGATTTCACGGACCGGGAGATCGACGATCTCTAGCGCATTTCTCCGTGAGTACCACGGACTTCCGCCATCGGGCGCGCCCGCCAACTAGGGCCATCCAGCAAAAAGGCCGGTCCATTGGGACCGGCCTTCTCCATCGTTGGCTGGGGGACTAGGATTCGAACCTAGGTTGGCGGAGTCAGAGTCCGCAGTCCTACCGCTAGACGATCCCCCAAAGTCGGTTCGTCCGCAGAAGAAAGATCAGCGCTTGCTGAACTGCGTCCCGCGGCGTGCCTTGCGCCGGCCGACCTTCTTGCGCTCGACCTCGCGCGCATCGCGCGTCACGAAGCCCGCGGCGCGCAGCGGCTTGCGCAGCGTCTCGGATCGTAATCCATCAGCGCGCGCGTGATGCCGTGGCGGATCGCGCCGGCCTGGCCGGTGATGCCGCCGCCCTCGACCAGGACGTTGATGTCGAAGCGATCTGGTCATCTGCACCAGCTTCGAGCGGCTGGCGCACGATCATGCGCGCCGGTCTTGCGGCCGAAGAACTCGTCGAGCGGGCGGCCGTTGACCGTGATCGCGCCCTTGCCCGGGCTTCAGGAAGACGCGGGCCGTGGACGACTTGCGCCGGCCGGTGGCGTAGGATGCGCTGGATGCCATGTTCGGGTCCTTAGAGCTCGAGCTGCTTCGGCTGCTGTGCGGCGTGCGGATGCGCGGTGCCCGCGAACACGTGCAGCTTGCGGAACATCTGCCGGCCGAGAATCGTCTTCGGCAGCATGCCCTTGACCGCGAACTCGATCGCGCGCTCCGGGTGTTCTGGCCAGGAGCTTTCCGAGCGCAATCGTCTTCAGGTTGCCGAGGTAGCCGGTGTGCTGCTGGTAGACCTTGTCGCGCTTGCTTGTTGCCGGTGACCGCCACCTTCTCCGCATTGATGACGATGATGTAATCGCCACAATCGACGTGGGGCGTGAATTCCGGCCTGTGCTTGCCGCGCAGCCGCATGGCAATCTGGCGAAGCGAGCCTGCCGAGCGTCTTGCCGGACGCGTCCACCAGGTACCAGTCGCGTCGTACGCGCTCTGGCGTTGCGAAAACCGGTCTTCATCTTGGGCCCCTGAAAGGGGTCGGGTTCGTGAAAGGCCGGCAAGTTTACACAGATGGCCGGGGCTTGCAAAGCCGCGCAGGAGCCGCTCGCGAAGTCCCTTGTCGCGACAGGGGAAGGAACGCGGGTATCGCTATATAATATGCGTTGCATGGACCCACGTGTCCTTTCGCCCTCGACCGCCTCCTGGATCTGGCCGAAACCGGCCTGCGCGCGCTAGCTTTGCGAGACCCGGCCAGCAGCCGCCCGACCCCGAAATCCGGGCGCCGCACCTGCCGATCCGGGCCGGCGCCGGCACGCGGCGGGCCTCATGCGGGTCAATCACGCCGGGGAAATTGCGGCCCAGGGCCTCTATCAGGGCCAGGCCCTCACCGCCCGCCAGCCCGAAACCGAGGCCGCGCTGCGGCCGAGGCCGCGGCCGAAGAAGGCGACCACTCTCGCCTGGTGCCGGGACCGGCTCGATGAGCTCGGTTCAGCGTCCTTCCCTGCTGAACCCGCTGTGGTACGCCGGGATCCGTCGCCATCGGGGCGCTCGCCGGCCTTCTTCGGCGATCGGGCGAGCCTCGGATTCATGGCGGAAACGGAGCGGCAGGTCGAGGGGCATCTCGCGGATCACCTCGGATCGCCTGCCCGCCGGATGATCAGCGCAGCCGCGCCGATCGTCGAGCAGATGCAGGTCGACGAGATCGGCCATGGCCGCGCAGCCATCGCGGCGGGGGCGTCGACGCTGCCGGAACCGGTGCCGAGCTCATGCGTTTCGCCGCACGGGTCATGACCGGCACGGCGTACTGGATCTGACCGATGTCCGATTATGTCTTGCGATGCGCGCAAGCCTGCAATACAACGGGCGGGGACGCGGGCCGACGAGCCCTGCGGTGTCTGCTTCAGGGAGCCCAATGGAAGAAGCCGTCAAGCAACTGACCGACATCCCGGCGATCAATCGCTTTCTGAGCTACTGCCGCATGCGCACGGTGCCCGTCAAGACGGTCGCTGATCCACGCCGGCGACCTGCCGGACGTTCTCTACTACATCATCAGCGGCTCGGTCGAAGTGATGATCGAGGACGAGGACGGCAACGAGATGGTGCTGGCCTACCTCAACAAGGGCCAGTTCTTCGGCGAGATGGGCCTGTTCTACGAGCAGCCGACGCGCAGCGCCTGGGTGCGCACCCGCCAGCAGTGCGAGCTCGCGGAAATGACCTACCCGCGCTTCCGCCAGATCGCGGCCGAGAGCCCGGGCCTGGTGTTCGAGCTCGCCACGCAGCTCGCCACGCGCCTCGACCGCACCAACCGCAAGCTCGGCGACCTCGCCTTCGTCGACGTCACCGGCCGCGTCGCGCACGCGATCATGGACCTGTGCGGCGAGCCGGACGCGATGACGCATCCGGAGGGCATGCAGATCAAGGTCAGCCGCCAGGAGCTGTCGCGCCTGGTCGGCTGCTCGCGCGAGATGGCCGGGCGCGTGCTGAAGGTGCTCGAGGAACAGGGCCTGCTGCCGCCACGCGGCAAGACCATCGTGGTGTTCGGCGCACGGCCGAAGGTCAAGCCGCCGCTGCCGCGGCAGCGCCGGCGGGTGTCGCGCAGAAGCGCCGCCGGTTGTACGACGACGACGATCGACGACGACGAAGACTGACGACAGATAGTCGGGCTGACGCCCGACCTACAGCGCGCTACAGAGCGTCCGTTTGACTCCTTCGCATCCGCCCCGCATCGCGCGGATCGTCGCCGCGTAATCCTTCGCGCCGAAGATCGCCGCAGCCGGCGACGAAGGTATCGGCGCCGGCTCGTCGCGATCCGGCCGATGTTGTCCGGCTTGACGCCGCCGTCGATCTCCAGGCGGATCTCGCGCCCGCTCGCGTCGATGCGCTTGCGCGCCTCGCTGCGAGCTTGTCGAGCGACGGCGCGATGAACTGCTGGCCGCCGAAGCCCGGGTTCACGGACATGAGCAGCACCAGGTCGACCTGATGCCGAGCGTGTGGTCGAGCCAGGACAGCGGGGTCGCCGGGTTCAACACGAGGCCGGGCTGGCAGCCGCGCTCGCGGATCAGCTGGATCGTGCGGTCGACGTGCTCGCTCGCCTCCGGGTGGAAGCTGATCCAGTTCGCGCCCGGCCTCGGCGAAGTCCGGCACGATGCGGTCCACCGGCTCCACCATCAGGTGCACGTCGATCGGCGCGGTGATGCCGTGCTTGCGCAGCGCCTCTGCACACCGAGCGGGCCGATCGTCAGGTTCGGGCACGTAGTGATTGTCCATCACGTCGAAATGGATCCAGTCGGCGCCCGCGGCAGCACGGCCTCGACTTCGGCGCCGAGGCGCGCGAAGTCCGCGGACAGGATGGATGGTGCGATGACCGGTGCCAGCATGAGACTCCATCGCGCCTACTCAGCGCAAGCCGCGCGCCTCGCGAACGCGCTCCCAGGCCGCCTGGATGGCCTGCGTCTTCTGCTTCGCGACCTCGAGCATCGACTCCGGCAGTCCGCGCGCGACGAGCTTGTCAGGATGGTTCTCGCTCATGAGCTTGCGGTAGGCGCGCTTGACCTCGGCGTCGGTCGCGCTGGCGTCGACGCCGAGGATCTCGTACGCCTCCGCAAGCGACGACTGCCTCCGCGGCGCGCCCGGCCGTCGCCACCGGCCGGCGCCATAGCCGCCCGCCTGGGCCTGGAATCGCAGGAGCGCTTCGAGATGGGCGAATTCCTAGCGCCCGATGCCGAGCGCCGCGGCAGACGCGCCGAGAGCGTCGCGCGCGTCACGCCCGCAAGGCCATCTCCCCACGAGCGCCGCGCGCATCTGGATCTCGCAGGAACATGCGCAGCACTTCCTGCGCCGCGGCACGGCGATCGCGAGCTCGTCGAGCAGCAGCCGCGGCATCGAAATCCGGCTGCTTGCCCTGCGTGTAAGAACTCCATGCGCGGACCGCGTGTCGGCGCTCGCCGAGGCTGAACTGCCGGAAGATCCGCGCGCCGCGGCGATGTCCTGCTCGGAGACGCGGCCGTCCGACTTCGCGACGTGGCCCATGATCGTGAACGCGGCGCGGAAGAAGGTCCGCGCACGGCCGCCATGTCCGGACGCGGCGCCGGCGCGCTCGCCTGCGGCATACTGGTCGAACAGGTGGCCGAGGATCATCCCGAGCAGCACGCCGATGGGCCGCCTCGTGATGACGAAGCCGAGCAGTGCGCCGAGCAGTTTGCCGGTCCATTCCATCGCAACAGGTCCTCGTTTCTTGACCGCGCCGAGCGCGCCATGTTAGCAAGAGCGCCCACCGCATGAATTCAGACGCACTGTTCGATCCGAGCTCCGCTCCCTGCCGCTGCTGCATCGCGGCAAGGTGCGCGACATCTACGCGATCGACGACGACGCGCATGCTGATCGTCGCGAGCGATCGCCTGTCGCGCGTTCGACGTCGTGCTGCCGGACCCGATTCCCGGCAAGGGCCGCGTGCTCACGGCGATCTCGAACTTCTGGTTCGAGCGCACGCGCCACATCGTCGCCGAATCACCTGACGCGGCGAGCCGCTGTCGCGCTACGTGCACGCGATGCCGACGAGCTGGCGCCGCTCGAGGGCCGCGCGGTGATCGTCGCGAGCGCCTGAAGCCGCTGCCGGTCGAGGCGGTCGTGCGCGGCTACCTGATCGGCTCCGGCTGGAAGGACTACCAGCGCGAGCGGCGCGCGTGTGCGGCATCGCGCTGCCGCGCGGGCCTGCGCAGGCCGACGCAGCTGCCGCGAGCCGATCTTCACGCCCGGCGACCAAGGCCGCCGCCGGGCCAGCACGACGAGAACATCGCCTTCGACGATCAGCAGTCGATCGGCGCGTCGGCGCAGCTCGCCGCGCAGGTGCGTGCGAACGCGCATCGCGCTCTATGCGCTTCGCCGCCGACTACGCGCGCGCGCGCGGCATCATCATCGCCGACACCGAAGTTCGAGTTCGGCCTCGACGAGCCGGCGAGCTCGTCGCTGATCGACGAGGTGCTGACGCCCGACTCGTCGCGCTTCTGGCCGGCGGACGAGCTACCAGCCCGGCACGAGCCCGCCGCAGCTTCGACAAGCAGTTCGTGCGCGACTACCTCGAGACGCTCGACTGGGACAAGACGCGCCGCCCGGCCCGCAGCTGCCGCCCGACGTGATCTGCGCGGAACCGCCGAGTAGTACCGCGAGGCGCTAGCGGCGCCTGACGGGTCAGCTGAAGGGCCGCAATAAGGCGGCAGTCCCTTTTCGCCGATGGTCGGGCGAGAAGGCGACTGCCGCTGTCACCCATTTCGCAGCTCGCCCAGCGCGCGATGTGCGCGTGAATCTCGGCGAGGCCGTCGGTGAGCGCCGCCGGGCCGGGCTGCAGGATGATCGAGGACTTGATCTCGTGCAGCTCGCCGTCGCGCACCGCCGGGATCGCGTCCCAGCCGGCGACGCGCGGCGACCGTCGCAGGACGGAATTTCTTGCCGCACCAGGAGCCGAAGATGAGGTCCGGGCGCGCGCGCGCACGACTTCAGCCGGGTCGGCGATGATGCGATCGCGGCCGAGCGACATGGCCGCGAGGTCGGCGAAGCAGTCGTCGCCGCCGGCGATGCCGATCAGCTCGCGCCACCCAGCGGATGCCGGCGATCAGCGGCTCGTCCCATTCCTCGAAGTAGACGCGCGGGCGCCGCGCAGCTGCGCGGCTGCCTTGCGCGTCGCCTCGACGCCGGCTTCGAGCTCGGTCGGCGAGCGCGGCCGCCTTCGCCTCGCAGCCGATCATGCCGCCGAGCATGCGGATCATGCGCAGGATCTCGGCGACGCTGCGGTGGTTGAAGACGTGCACCTCGATGCCGGCGCGCACGAGCTCCGCGGCGATGTCCGCCTGCAGGTCGGAGAAGCCGAGCACGAGGTCGGGCTCGAGCGCGCGGATGCGGTCGATCTTCGCGCTCGTGAAGGCCGGACACCCGCGGCTTCTCACGCCGCGCGCGCGGCGGGCGCACGGTGAAGCCCGAGATGCCGACGATGCGCCAATCCTCTCCGAGGAGGTAGAGCGTCTCGGTCGTCTCTTCCGTCAGGCAGACGATGCGTTCAGGATAGCCGTGCAGCATCGCCGCAACTGTATCAGGGCCGCAATTGCGGGCGCCCGGGGCCTGTGCCACGCTGCCGCGATGATCCCGTTCTCGCAGCTACGGGAGCGCACCGAGCAATTCCTGTTCGACCGCCACGACTTGCCGGTCAAGCCCGCGAACTGGCTGCTCGATTTCCTGCGCTTCCCGTTTGCGTTGATCCGCGACCTGGTGGCGGGCGAACTCAACCTGCGGGCGATGGGGCTCGTCTATACGACGCTGCTGCTTTCGGCTCGTCCCGCTCGCCGCTTTTGCCTTTGCCGTGCTGAAGGGCCTCGGCGTGCACCGCGACCTCGAGCCGCTCGATCTTCGAGTTCCTGCGGCCGATCGGCGAGCGCGCGCGTGCGAGCTGACGACGCAGTTCATGCATTTCGTGGACAACGTGCGCGGCGACGTGCTGGGCTCGGTCGGCCTCGCCATCCTGCTCTATACGGTCATTTCCACGATCCAGAAGCTCGAGGAGGCGTTCAATTTCGCCTGGCACGTGGAGCGGCCGCGCTCCGTCATGCGCCGCGTCAGCGAAGTACCCGAGCCTCATGGTCATCGGGCCGGTGTTCCTCGTCGTCGTATTCAGCCTGCTTCAGCGCGGTCGCGAGCCAACGTCCGATGCAGTGGCTCGCGATGCACGAGCCCTTCGGCACGATCGCGCGCGCATTCGGCATCGTCGGGCCGTTCCTGTTCGTGACCGGCGTGTTCACGTTCCTGTACGCCTTCATCCCGAACACGCGCGTGCGCCTCAAGCCGGCGCTGATCGGCGGCGTCGTCGCGGGCTGCTGTGGGCCGCGAGCGGCGCGCTGTTCACGCGCATCGTCGCTGCCTCGACCCAGATGGTCGCGATCTACGCAGGCTTCGCGATCTTCCTGGCGACGCTGATCTGGATCTACGTGAGCTGGCTCATCCTGCTGATCGGCGCGCAGCTCTCGTTCTACGTGCAGAACCCGCGGTACCTGCGCGTCGGCCAGAGGCACGTGCGGCTCACGAGCGCGCTGCGCGAGCGCCTCGCCTTCACCGTGATGCTGCTGGTCGCGCGCAAGTTCGTCGCCGGCGAACCGCCCTGGGATCAGCGCGCGCTGGCGGAGGACCTCCAGATCCCGGGCTCCGCGCTTGCGACCGTGATCCGCTCGCTCGAGCGCGCCGGGCTCCTGACGCTCACCGAGGACGAGGAACTCATCCCGGCGCGCGACCTCGAGAGCATCCAGCTCTGCGACGTCCTGCACGCGGTTCGCGACGAGCGGCAATACGAGACCTGGCTGCTGTGGCGGGCGCGCACAGAGCCCGGTCGCAGACGAAGTCGCGGAATTCCGTGGAAGCCGGCATGCGGGGAGCGGATCAGGGCGTCACGCTGCGCGAGCTCGCGTCGCAGCAGCCCGCGCCTTAATCGCCGGCGATCGTCATCTCTTCGAGGAGGAGCGATCCGCAGTGGATCGCGCCGCGGCGGTCGACGTCGTCGCCCTGCGCGACGATGCGGCGGAGCATCTCGCGCAGGTTTCCCGCAACCGTGATCTCGTGCACCGGCCGCGTGACCTCGCCGTTCTCGACCCAGAACCCCGAGGCGCCGCGCGAGTAGTCGCCGTTCACCGGGTTGACGCCCTGCCCCATCATCTCGGTCACGAGCAGGCCGGTGCCGAGCTTCCGCAGCAGCGTCTTCGGGTCGAGCATGTGACCCTGGACGACGAGGTTGTGCACGCCGCCGGCATTGCCTGTCGTGACGAGCCCGAGCTTGCGCGCCGAGTATGAGTCGAGCAGGTATCCGTCGAGCACGCCATTGACCACGAGCTCGCGATCCCGCGTTGCGACGCCCTCGCCGTCGAACGGCGCCGAACCCAGTGCGCCCCGCAGGTGCGGCCGCTCGATCAGGCTGATCGCCTCCGGAAACACCTGCTCGCCCTTGGCGTCGAGCAGGAAACTGCTGCGGCGATATTGCGCCGCGCCGCCGATCGCGCCGACAAAATGGCCGATGAGCCCGCGCGCGAGTTCCGGCGCAAACAGGATCGGTGCCTTGCGCGTCGACAGCTTGCCGGCGCCGAGGCGCTTGACGGCCTTCTCGGCGGCCAGCCGGCCGACGGACTCGACGTCCTCGAGCGCGCGCCAGTCGCGCGCCGCCGTGTACCAGTAGTCACGCTGCATGTCGCCGTCTTCCTGGCCGACGACGACGCAGCTCACGCTGTGCGAGGTCGAGGGATAGCCGCCGATGAAGCCATGGCTGTTGCCAAAGACACTGAGCCTGCGATGGGTCGAGACGGAGGCGCCTTCGGAATTGCGGATGCGCTCGTCGAACGCGAGGCCCGCGGCCTCGCAGCGCTTTGGCGAGCTCGACGGCCGCAGGCGCCTCGAGCTCCCACGGATGGCTCAGGTCGAGGTCCGGCAGCCGGCTCGCCATCAGCTTCGCGTCCGGCAGCCCTGCGTAGGCATCGTCGGCCGTGAAGCTCGCGATCGAGAGCGCCTTCGCGATCGTCTCTTCGACGGCCGCGTCCGAAAGGTTCGCGGTGCTCGCCGAACCCTTGCGCTGGCCGGCATAGACCGTCACGCCGAGGCTGCGGTCGCGCTGGTACTCGAGCGTCTCGACTTCGCCGAGGCGCACGGTGACCGAGAGGCCCGTGGATACGCCGACACCGGCCTCGGCCGCCGTCGCGCCGCCGGCGCGCGCGAGGGCGATCGCCCGCTCGACGACGGCCTCGAGTGTCTTCTGGTCGGGTTGGGTGGCGGCCATGGGTCCCGCGAATTGTACCGGCGAGCGGGCGGCCTGTAATGGCGCGCGTGCTAGCATTTCCCCATGCGCCGCCGTGAGCTGCCCGGCGGTATCCCGCCGCCGACCAAAGGTGAGTTGAAACGCCAGGCCCTGGCCGTGCAGGAGCTGGCCGACCGCCTGATTGACGCGCCCGAGAGCGTCGGCGCGGGCCTCGACCTGCCCGAGAAACTCGCCGACGCCATTGCGCTTGCGCGCCGGATCACGAGCCATGCCGCGCTCCTGCGCCAGCGGCAATTCGTCGGCAAAGCTGATGCGCGGCATCGACCCGGAGCCGATCCGCGCCGCGCTCGAGGCCCGGGATGGCGTGGCGCGCCAGGATGCCGCGCGCTTCCGGCGCGCGGAACGCTGGCGTGACCGGCTGGTGGATGGCGGCGCGGAGGCGCTCGCGGAATTCGAGGCCGAGTATCCGGCCGCCGACGGCGCGGAGCTTGCGCGCCTCGTGGCGGCGGCCGTGGCTGAACGGCGGGACGGCCGGTCGCCGGGTGCCGGCCGCAAGCTTTTCCGCTTCGTCCAGGCCGCGCTCGCAGCCGCGACCTGAGCGCTCAGTACGTCTCCGGCAGCGGCTTGCCGCCGTCCAGCTGCTCGATCGTCTGGTAGGACGGTGCGCGGGCCTTCTGCAGGCGGGCGGCCACCTCCTCCGCCTGGCGCATCGTCCGCAACAGGTTCCCGCGCGCGAGCTTCTCGAGCATCGCATCGCTCCAGCCGCGGCGTACCAGTTCGGCAAAGAGGATACGGATAACGCGAGACGTCCTCGAGGCCGGGGACCATGTAGTCCGCGTGGCCGAAGAAATCGGCGCCGATGCCGACGTGGTCGATGCCCGCCACGGTCGCGCACGTGCTCGATGTGGTCGGCGACGTCCTTGATCGTGGCCTTCGGCTCCGGATGCGCCGGCCGGAATATTTCTCGAGCGCCGCATCATAGGCCGCGTCGCCGAGCTTCACGCCGGTCACCTTCTCGAAATCCGCCTTCCAGCGCACGTGCTCTTCGCCCTGCACGCAGTATTCCGAGATGAAGTTGACCATGACCACGCCGCCGTTCTTCGGCATGCGCGCGAGAACCGCGTCCGGGACGTTCCGCACGCTCGGCGTGAGGGCGAGCGCGTTCGAGTGCGAAAAGATGACGGGCGCCTCGGTGACGTCGAGCGCGTCATTCATCGTGTCGGCGGAGACGTGCGAGATGTCCACCAGCATCCCGAGCCGGTTCATCTCGCGCACGACCTCCTCGCCGAATTTCGTGAGGCCGCCGTGCCGCGGCGCGTCGGTTGCCGAATCGGCCCAGTCATTGACGTTGAAATGCGTCAGCGTCATGTAGCGGACGCCGAGACGGTAGTAATCGCGCAGGGCGCCCGAGCGAGTTCTCGATCGCGTGGCCGCCCTCGATGCCGAGCAGCGAGGCGATGCGTCCGTCCTTGTTCGCGCGCTCGATGTCGTCGGCGGTCAGCGCGAGCTGCAGGTCTGCGGGATAGCGCTCGATCATGCGCAGCGCAATGTCGATCTGCTCGAGCTGGATGCGCGCGAAGCCGTGCTTGCCGACCTCGGGCAGGCTCGGGATCCACACGGACCAGAACTGCGCGCCAACGCCGCCTTCACGCAGCCTCGCGATGTCCGTATCGCCGGCCGTGCGCGCGGTTGAGGTCGTAGGCCAGCACGTCGCGCGGCGGCTTGCCGTTCTCGCGGATCACGCTCGGCAGGTCGTTGTGCCCGTCGATCAGCGGGTGCTGCTTCAGGAATGCGCGCGCGTGCGCGAGCGCCGCGTCTTGCGGCTCTCGCAGCCGGGCTCGCCGCGAGGCCAGGCCTGCGCATGCGAACAGCGCTGCTGACGACCCGCGCGATCCGGTCGACGCGAAGACAAGTGAGGCTCGATGGCATCGGTGAATCCTGCTCGTTTGTAGGACGCTGTCGCCTTCCGGAGACAGCGCCGGGGTTGTCTGAAATTTCCTGGGAGTTAGCCTGACTGCGTTGCCCAGCGTATCAAGCATCCCCGATCTTCGGGCATCCCCCTGCGCCGCGCCACTCCCTGTCGGCGCAGGGGACTTTCAGGGCTCCCGCCCCCAGTTTTTCCTTTACGACAATCACTTGAATCGCGCCCCGGGCCGGGTTCGGGCGCGGCCTGCTAGACTCCCGCGATGAAACCGCTGGTCGGCATCATCATGGGCTCGTCCTCCGACTGGGAGACGATGCGCCACGCGGCCGACATCCTCACGGCGCTGTCCGTGCCCTTCGAAAGCCGCGTGATTTCCGCGCATCGCACGCCCGACCTGCTGTTCGAATACGCCGGCCAGCGGCCGCGCGCGGACTCGAGGTCATCATTGCGGGCGCCGGCGGCGCTGCGCACCTGCCCGGCATGACGGCGTCGAAGACGCTGCTGCCCGTGATCGGCGTGCCGATCCAGTCGAAGACGCTCAACGGGCTCGATTCGCTGCTCTCGATCGCGCAGATGCCGGCCGGCATCCCGGTCGCGACGGTCGCGATCGGCGAGCCGGGCGCGCGCAACGCCGCGCTCCTCGCGACGGCCATCCTCGCGGGCCGCCATCCGCCGTTCAAGGACGCCCTCGCGGCGTTCCGCGAGCGGCAGACGGCCGAAGTCCTCGCGAAGCCGGACCCTGCCGCCGGCTGAGGACGACCATGCGCATCGGAATCGTCGGCGCCGGCCAGCTCGGGCGGATGATGGCCCTCGCCGGCATCCCGCTCGGCATCGAGTTCACGATGTACGACACGCACGCCGACGTTCCGGGCGCCGCGGTCGCGGACATCGTCACCGGCAAGTTCGATGACCTGAAGAAACTCGCGCGCTTCGCGAAAGGCGTGGACGTCGTCACGTTCGACTGGGAGAACGTGCCGGTTGCCTCGGCGCGCGCGATCGCGCGCCTGCGGCCCGGTCTGGCCGCCGCCGCGCGCACTCGAGGTCGCGCAGGATCGCCTTTCCGAGAAGCGGATCTTCCGGCGCTTCGGCATTCCGGTCGCGCCGTTTCGCCGCGGTCGAGAGCAGCGCCGACCTGCGCGCGCGATCGAGGCGCTGGGAGCGCCCGGCATCCTGAAGACGCGCGCCTCGGCTACGACGGCAAAGGGCCAGGCGCGCATCCGGCGCGGCGCGCGACGCCGCGGAGGCGCTTCGAGCGCCTCGGCGGGCAGCCGCTCATCTATGAACGCTTCGTCAATTTCACGCGCGAGGTGTCGCTCGTTGCCGCGCGCGACCGCGCGGGCCGCGTCGCCTGCTACCCGCTCGTCGAAAACGAGCACGAGAACGGCATCCTCGCCGTCACGCGCGCGCCCTACGTGGATGCGCGCGCTGCAGCGCGCGGCCGAGCGCAACCATCGGCGCCTGTTCCGCGCGCTCGGCTACGTCGGCGTCCTCTGCGTCGAACTATTTCGTCGAACGCGGCCGGCTCGTCGCCAACGAGATGGCGCCGCGCGTCCACAACTCCGGGCACTGGACCATCGAGGGCGCCGAGACCAGCCAGTTCGAGAACCACGTTCGCGCGATCGCGGGTCTGCCGCTCGGCAGCACGAAGCCGCGCGGGCACGCGGTCATGGTGAACGTGATCGGCACGAAGCCGCGGGCGCGCGAGATCCTGGGCCTGCCGGGACTGCACTGGCACGACTACGGAAAGGCCCCGCGGCCGGGCCGTAAGCTCGGCCATGTGACCTTTGTCACAGGGAGCCGTCCGGCCCGGGAGCGTGCTCGCGCGGCAACTGCGACGCCGGTTGATTCCCTAAGCGGAACCGGCACTTGCGCTGTGCTAGCCTGTAGGACGCCATGTACCTGGAACATTTCAAGCTGAATGAGCTGCCGTTCCGGCTCAGCCCGGACCCGGCGTTCCTGTACCTGTCGAAGCACCATGCGCGCGCCAAGGCGTACATGGAGTCGACGATCTGGTTCACCGACGGCTTCGTCGTGATCACGGGCGAGATCGGATCCGGCAAGACGACGCTGCTCGAGACTTTCCTGCGCGAACTCGAGAAGGACGTCGTCGTCGCGCAGGTCGCGCAGACCCAGGTCTCCCCGATCGAGTTCCTGCAGGCCGTGCTGGTCCAGTTCGGCTTCTCGCCGTTCAAGATGCGCAAGGCCGAGCTGATCGCGACGCTGAACCAGTTCCTCATCGAGCAGTACGCGGCCGGCCGCAAGGTCCTCCTGATCGTGGACGAGGCGCAGAACCTCTCGAACCGCGTGCTCGAGGAGATCCGGATGCTCTCCGGCGTCGAGACGACGAAGGAAAAAGTGCTGCCGGATCATCCTGGCCGGGCAGCCCGAGCTCAACGAGAAGCTCGACTCGCCGGACCTGGTGCAGCTGGTGCAGCGCATCCGCCTGCGCTTCCACCTCACGGCGCTGACGCCGGAAGAGACCAGAGGCCTACATCCTGCACCGGCTCGAGGTCGCAGGCGCGCACGGCCGGCAGTTCTTCGCGCCCGAGACGATGCCCGTCATCTTCCGCTACTCCGGCGGCGTGCCGCGCCTCGTCAACACGCTCTGCGACACGTCGCTCATGATCGCGTTCTCGGGCGGACAGCCCGGGGTCGGCATGACCGAGCTCAAGGCGGCGATCGACGAGCTGCAATGGATCGAGTTCGCGGCGCGCACGAACCGCTTCAAGTTCGGCGACTCGCTGCCGCAGGCGCCTGGCCCGAGCGGCAGTCGCGCGACGACGAGGTGCATCGCGCGCATCATCGTCGCGCACGGCGGCGAACACGTGGAGGAGCGGCCGCTGCGTACCGGACGGCTCCTGATCGGGCCGCACGGCGGACAACGACATCCAGATCGAGAGCAAGTTCGTGAGCCGCCACCACTGCCAGATCACGACGACCGCCGAGGGCAGCATCCTCGAGGACCTCAACAGCACGAACGGCGTGTACGTGAAGAGCAAGCGCGTGCGCCGCCATCACCTGAACGACGGCGACGTCGTCGTACTCGGCAAGCACGAGATCATGTACCTCGACGAGCGCTCGGCCCGTGCGCGCGGGCGGCGCAGGAGTCGACCGGCGATCACCCGGCGATCGAGGAATCCGACGTGGGCGGTTCGGATCGCGGCGCGGACGGCGCGGATGACGGACGATGCGATGCGCGTCGGCGGCTCGGCACGGCCTGACCGGGCCCAGGAACTACTCTTCCGATTCGAAATCCGCGCCGTAATGGCGCTGCTGGATCCGGTAGTCGCGTCGCCGCAGCGCGAGCACCAGACCGCCGACGATCGCGACAAGCCCGAAGAGCGCGAGAATCCCCGACCAGTCCGCGACGCGCCAGGCGAAGGACGCGCCGACGGCCGCGACACCGATCGCGATGTAGAGGTACTGGAAGCGCCTCGTAGATCGGGCGCGTGACGCGCATCAGGCCGTGCCCCCGACCGTCAGTGCATCGACGCGCAGCGTCGGCTGGCCGACGCCGACCGGCACGGTCTGCCCGTCCTTGCCGCAGCTGCCGATGCCTTCGTCGAGCATCAGGTCGGTGCCGACCATGCTGACGCGCGTCAGCACGTCCGGGCCGTTGCCGACGAGCGTCGCGCCTTTCACCGGCGCCGTGACCTTGCCGTCCTCGATGAGGTAGGCCTCGCTCGCCGAGAACACGAACTTGCCCGACGTGATGTCGACCTGCCCGCCGCCGAAGTTGACGGCATAGAGCCCGCGCTTCACCGAGCGGATGATTTCCTGCGGGTCGTGCGGCCCCGGCAGCATGTAGGTGTTCGTCATGCGCGGCAGCGTCGTGTGCGCGAAGGACTCGCGCCGGCCATTGCCGGTCGGCTTCGCACCCATCAGCCGCGCGTTCAGCTTGTCCTGCAGATAGCCCTTCAGCACGCCATTCTCGATCAGCGTCGTGCAGGAGGTCGGCGTGCCTTCGTCGTCGATGTTGAGCGAGCCGCGCCGCCCGGGAGCGTGCCGTCATCCACGACCGTGCACAGGGGCGAGGCAACCTTCTCGCCGATGCGGCCGGTGAACGCCGACGTGCCGCGGCGGTTGAAGTCGCCCTCGAGCCCGTGGCCGATCGCCTCATGCAGCAGCACGCCCGGCCAGCCCGGGCCCAGCACGACGGTCATCGGTGCCTGCGGGCGCCGGCACCGCCTCGAGGTTGACGGTCGCCTGGCGCACGGCTTCGCGCGCAGAGGCGCAGCGGCTTCTCGCCGGCGATGAATTCCCGGAGCGAGTAGCGCCCGCCCGTGCCGGCATAGCCCTGCTCGCGGCGGCCGTTCTGCTCGACGATCACCGAGACATTCATCCGCACGAGCGGGCGCACGTCGGCCGCGAGCGTGCCATCGCTCGCGGCGACGAGGATGATCTCGTGGACCGCGGCGAGCGTCGCCACGACCTGCTTCACGCGCGGGTCGATCTCGCGGGCGCGGCGGTCGAGTTCCTGAAGCAATGCGACCTTGTCGACGTCGGCGAGCGATGCGATCGGGTCCTCGGCCGGATACAGGCGGTGCGCGGCAGTCGCGTGCCAGGCCTGGACCTGGCCCTTACCGCCCTCGCGCGCGATCGCGCGCGCGCGCGCGCCGCTCGAGCAGCGCAGCCGGCACGACTTCGTCCGAATAAGGCGAATCCGTGCGCTCGCCCGCCATCGCGCGCTACGCCGACGCCCTGCTCGATGCCGTGGCTGCCTTCCTTGACGATGCCGTCCTCGAGCGCCCAGTGCTCCTCGCGCGCGAGCTGGAAATAGAGATCCCCGGCATCCACGCTCGCGCCGAGCACCGGAGTCGAGCGCCTGCTCGAGCCGCCGGTCGTCAAGGCCGGAAGGGGCGAGGATGCGGTCGCGCGCGCATTGCAGGGCGTCTGATGGTCACGCAAGGACCCTGTGTTTCAGCGCGCGGGAAAGCTCTCGCGCGTCGCTTTCCGGCCCATCCATGTCGAGTGTCGGCGCTGACGACGTGGCTTCCGCGCGGCTCGCGCGCGGGCACGCGGCCCCGGTGGTCGACGATCAGGCTGTCGCCGTAGGTCTCGCGATTGCTGTCGTGGACTCCGCTCTGCGCGGCGGCGATCACGAAGCAGAGGTTCTCGATGGCACGGGCCCGAAGCAGCGTCTCCCACAATGCGCGCGCCCGGTCGGGCTCGTCGAAGGCGGACGGCACGCTGGAAGATTTCGGCTCCCTCCGAAACGAGTTGCCGGAACAGCTCGGGGAAGCGCAAATCGTAGCACACGGTCAGCCCGAGCCTTCCCGCGGGCGTGTCCACGAGCACTGCCTTCGCGCCGGGCCGCGCGTTCGCGGACTCACGATAGCCCTCGCGCCCGCCCGGCAGGTCCACGTCGAACAGGTGGATCTTGTCGTAGCGCGCCGCGCGCTTGCCGGCCGCGTCGTACACGACGCAGGCATTCGCCGGTCGCGACATCGCCCTCGACCGCGATCGGCTGCGTGCCGGCCACCACCCACAGCTGAGCTCGCGCGCCATCTCCGGCAACCGCCGTCTGCACGGGTCCGTCGCCGTCGCGCTCGACGACCGCGCGCCGCTCCGCTTCATTGCGGCCCATGAACGAGAAATTCTCGGGCAGCACCGCAGGGGCAGGCCCCGCGGTCGCGCGCAACACCCAGCAGGCGCACGCGTGGTCCTGAGGTTCTGCGCAACGTCCGCGAGCGAAGCCAGCTGCACCGGCGGCGACAATGGGTTGGCTCATGGCGGTCCTTCGCGAAACCCGGCGGTCGCCTTTCAGTTCCCGGGCGTCGATGCGCTTCACCTGCGGATCATCCCAGCTTCCGGTGATGCGATAGTAGCCACGCGTCGCGCCTGCAGGGGTTCCTTGAATATCTGCGAGAAAAGCAGCACTGCAGCGCCGACCACAGGCCCGCCGGCGAGCGCGCCCGGCGACGCCGAGGGAGGCGCCAGAGCTGGCCGGTGACGACCGCGGTCTGGTCATAGGTCCGGTTCCTGAGGCTCGTGTGGCCCGCAATGCCGATCTCGGCTGCGGAGCCGCGCAGCGTCAGGTTGTCCGTGTAGGCGTCGCCGTCGGTCAGCTGGAACGTCCCGCGCAGCGTGTCGAAAGACAGACCCTCGCCCGTCAGGTCGTTGAAGTCGAGTGCCAGCCGGCGCGGCAGGTGCGCAAGGCTCATCAGTCCGAAGACGCGGCCTGCGCCGGGCTCGACCGAGGTCAACTGGCCCTTCGCGGCGGAAATCTCGAGGCGTCCGGAGAGCCGCCCGATCGCGCTCGCTTCAGGCACGCCCGGCCAGGTCAGGTGCGCGGACACGTGCCCTTTCTCCCCCTCGACCTGCGTGCCGAACTGCATCGCGCTCCATGAATGCCTTCACGTCCTCTCGTTTCGGACCTCGAAGTCGAGCTGGCATTCGGCGCCCTTGTCGCGCATGAGCCAGCTGCCGCGCCCCTCCGCGGTGAAAGCCGGATGCGTCATCGTGAACTTGTTGAGCGTCATGCCGGCCGTGCCGCGCGCGAACTCGGCTTCGACATGGCCGAAGCTGCGCTCATCGATGACGAAATCCCGCAGGTCGACGCGGATCGCCGGGAGCTTGCGCGGATCGGATCCGGCCGCTCGCCGAGTCCCGTCGCGCGGTCGCCGAAATGCAGGCGGTCGAAATCAGCGACGAGCGGGACCTCGCCCGGAAAACTGAAGGGCACGACCGCGTGTCCGCCGACCCCGTCTCCCGTCATCGTCGACGTGCCCAGGCGCGATTGCCGGGCCTCAAGCGCCCGTTCACGTTCGTGAATGCATAGCCGACGGCCTCGAAGCGGGCGACCGACAGATCGACGCCGCTGAGCCATTCCTGATCGGGCGGCCACGTGGCTCATCCCACTTGAGGTCGAGCAGCTTCGTGAGGCTGGCCGATTCGACGTGGCCCGTCAGCCAGAGGCCGGCGCCCTTCGGCAGCGCGCCCGGAACATCGCCGCCGAACGCGACGACGCCGCGCTCGACCGGCTGCGCCCGCCTGGCTTCGCCATTGCAGCAGGGCATGGATGTCGCGCTCGAGCGCGCCTCGATGCGCGGGCCGCTCGTGCCGTCGAAGCTCGCGACGAGCTGAAGCGGGCGCGACGATTCGGCGGTTCTTGTCGAAGGGCTCGGGCAGCGCCGAAGCGAGACCGCGCAGGTCGCTCGAGAGCCGGACCGTCCCGCGCGCGGGAACTTTCGGATCCACGTTGCGCTCGAGCCTCGAGCGTGCCGCGCCAATCGGCTGTTCCCACGAGCCCCGCATTGGCCGGCATCCGCGCGAGCGGCTGCAAGGCAGGTCCCTGCAGGTTGCCTTGCGCCTCGACGCGCGTGCGCAGATTCCCGCTGTCGAGCGCTGCCGTCGCGACGGATGCCCGCCAGGACCCGCCGAGCGCACGACCCGACAGTGCGGGCGCCTGCAGCTCGCGGTTGCGGACCCAGAGGTCGCCGGTCACGTCCTTCAGTTCGTACGGCTGTTGCCGGTGGCGGAGCGTCACGCCGTCCAGGTTCGCCATCACGGTCACGACGCGCCGGTCGAGAGTCTTGATGGGCAGCACCATCGCGATCTCCGCCTTTGACGGGCCCCGCGCCCGTGAGGTCCGCGAAAAGCGCGCCCAACGACGGCGCGAGCGGCGTGCCCTGGAGCATGCGGATCGCGCGTCCTGCGTCGGTCTCGGTCGAGCCGCGCACGGCGTAGACGGCGTCCCGCAGGTCACCGCTGTTCGCCTCGGCGTTCGTGAACGGAACGCCGCCGATGCTGCCGCGGCTCGCCACCGCATGCAGCGCCGGGCCGTCAAAGCTGAAATCCGACTCGACGCCCTGCAGCTCCGGCCAGCCGGCCGCGTAGAAGAGGTTGATGCCCGTCGCATGCCCGCTCGCGCGAAAAATGCCCTCCCCTGGCGGTACGGAAAGCCCGTCGTCGGTCCCGTGATCGTGACATCCGCTTTCGTCACGCGGCCGCCGCGGAAGGCGGCGTCGAGCCAGTGAATCGCCTTCGGCGAGAGCCGCCCCGTCTGCAGGTAGCGCCACAGCTGGGTCACGTCAAAGTCAGACGCGGTCGCGCTGACGTCCATGAGCGGCACTGCCCGGACCGCAGCAGCAGCCGGGCCTTGCCGCGCGCGATGCCGTGGCCGCTGTCCGCCAGCGCGTCGTCGAGCCAGATCCGCACGCCGGTGTCGAAGCGATGCCATTCGACGTGGCCCTCGCCGCGCAGGACCGCAGCCGGCGCGCGCCACTGCTGCGGCCAGTCGATCGTCGCATCGCGCGTCGCGAGTTCGAGGATGCCGCCGCCGCCCCGGCCCTCGATCGCGCCGTCGAAGCCGGTGATGCCCGCCGCCTTGCCGAACGGGTTGAATCCGACGTTTGCAAATCGCAGCCGCCCGGTGATGTCCGGAAGCCGCTTGTCGCCGGCATCCGCAACCGCCAGGTCGAGCCCGAAGAGCTCGCCGCGCGGGTGCGAGCGCCGTGATGCGCTCGCGCAGTGCTCCTGCCGGCAAGGCCCCGGCCAGCGCGGCGAGGTTCTCGATCCTGAGGTAGTCCGCGCGCGCGGCGACCGCGGCGATGCGGCCATCTTTCTGCGTGACGCGCGCCTCGAGACTCGTCGGCCGCCAGGGCAGGCCGGGCCGCGACAGTTCGAGATCCGTCGCCTCGACCGAGACGGTCGTCGCGTCGCGCTGCAGCCGGATATCCCCGGCCACGCGCGAGAACAACTGGTCCGAACCCGCAGGCCGCAGGTCCTCGAGTTCCGGCTGCAGGCGCAGGCTGGTGACGTCGCGGCCCCGGCCACGCGCCGAGATGCGGATCGAACCGTGACCCTCCGTCGGCACGTGGAAGCTCTCCGGCAGCATCGCCGCCCACTGTTGCAGGTCGAGTTCGCGGAGCATCCATGCGCGCGCGCCAGTCAACGGCGGCGCTGTCGGCGAGCTTGCCGCTGGCCTCGGCCTCGATGTCGATGAAGGAGCCGAGGTGATCGGGCAGCTCCACGCGGCCGGCAAGCGTGATGACATCGCCGCTCCGAACGACTTCGAGGTCCGCGCCCGGTGAGCTGGAAGCGTCCCTGCCGCGCGCGCAGGTCGAGGACATCGAGCACGGCGTCGGTGACGGCGAAGCGGCCGCGCGGGAAGCGATCGAGCGTCATCGGCGCGTGCGCGACATCGGGCTGCTGCAGCGCCGACTGGCCGACGAGGCGAATGCGCCCGTCGGGCGTGATCACGAAATTGAGCAGCGGGTGCACGAACGTGACCCGCGCAACCTCGGCGCGGCGGTACCAGATCGAGCGCGGGATCGAAAAGCTCACGCGGCCCGCCGCCGCTGCCACCAGCGGTTCGTCGCCCGAGTCCGGAAGTACGCGTGCGCCGCGGAACACGATCTCGGGCCCATAGCGGCCGATCCGGGCATAAATGGAATCGAACTTGAGCGTGAGGCCCGTCGTTTCGTGCACGCGGGCGACGATGCGCTCCTGGTAGCCCGGGCAGGAGGTCGATCGCGAGGCGGAATGCGCCGATCGCAAGTGCGAGCAGGAGCGCGGCGAGGCCGATGAGGCCCGCGATCCAGCGCCACAGCCGCTGCATCCAGTGGGTCCAGGGAGTCATGCAGGCTTGCCGGAGAAGGTATTCACCACTTGGACAAGGGCGGCAAACGGCGCGTTCCGGCGATTCATGGCGCCTCCCAGCGCCGTACGCCCGCGGCGTCGAGCAGTGCCGCCGTTTCGAACAGCGGAAGGCCCATCACCCCGGAGAAACTGCCCTCGAGGCGCGAGACGAAGACCGCGCCCCGGCCCTGGATCGCGTAGGCGCCCGCCTTGCCCGCAGGTTCGCCGCTCGCCCAATAGCGCCGGCATTCGTCGGCGTCGATCTCGCGGAATGAGACGTAACTCGTGCTGAGACCCGCCGCAGCTGCCCGCCATCCCAGAGTGCGATCGCCGTCAGGACTTCGTGCGTCCGGCCGGCGAGCGCGCCGGAGCATGGCGACGCAGGCCGCTTCGTCCGCGGGCTTGCCGAAGATCCGGCTGTCCTGGACGACGGTTGTATCGGCCGCCAGCACGGGACGATCCGGCCGGCCAGTGCAACACGCGTGACGACCGCCTGCGCCTTGTCCTGCGCCAGGCGCTGGACGTAGTCGGCGGGCCGCTCGCCGGGTTTCGGGTCTCGTCGATGTCCGCTGCCACGACCCGGTGTCGGCACACCGATCTGGTGAAGCAGCTGGCTGCGTCGCGCGGACGCCGAGGCGAGGACAATCGAGTCGTAACCCATTGAGTCGCGAGGATAGCCCAAGGAAACCGTTCAGGCGCGGTGGTAGGGGTGGCCCTGCAACAGGCTGTGCGCGCGATAGAGCTGTTCCGCGACCATCACGCGCACGAGGCCGTGCGGCCAGGTGAGCGGCGAGAGCGACCAGCGGAAATCCGCCCCGGCGGAGAGACCGGCGTCGAGTCCATCGGGCCCGCCGACGAGCAAGCGCGAGGTCCTTGCCGCCGTGCCAGCTGCGCTGCGCGAGCCACTGCGCGAGCTCCGGCGTCGTCATCGAGCGTCCGCCGACCTCGAGGGCGACGACGACAGCTGGACGGCGCGATCGCGGCGCGCATGCGCTCCGCCTCCCGGGCGAGCGCGATTTCAACCAGTTCGAACTTGAGCCCGCGGCCGAAGCGCCGGGCGTATTCGGCGACGCCATCGCTGATCCAGGCCGGCAGTCGGGTGCCGGCCGCGATCAGCCGGATGCGCACGGGATTCCCTCAGGCGACGCTGGGCGCCCGCCGGGCGGGCCGCAGGTCCCAGAGTTTCTCGAGCCCGTAAAACTCGCGGATGCGCGGCAGCATGACGTGAACGATGAGGTCCTGCAGGTCCACGAGCACCCACTCGCCCTCCTTCTTGCCCTCGACCCCATAGGCGCGATGGCCCGCCTCGCGGCAACGCTCGATCAGGCGATCCGCGATGGACTTCACGTGCCGGTCCGAGTTGCCGGTCGCGACGATCATCGTGTCGGTGACGACCGTGAGCTTTCTCACGTCGAGCACTTTCACATTGACGGCTTTTCATGTCTTCGAGCGCGGCGATGGCGATCTTCGTCAGGCTGCCAGGTCCGGTCCTGGTCTTCTTGGCGGCGGGAGCGGTGCGTTTTTTCTTCGGTCTCGTGGCGGTCATTCCTTCGTTTCACCTGGCCGGGGCGTAACTGCCCGTGGCGAGGATGATCCTACGCGCCGCCTCGGGCATCAAGTAGCGCGGATCGCGGCCCGCGGCGATGACCGCGCGCACGGCGCTCGAGGAGAGCGTCGAGCTGCGTGTTCGTCGCTCACGTGGACGAGGCCGGCGGGCGACGCGGCAAGGCGCGCCGGGTCGTCGCAGCGATGGTCTTGCAGGAGCCGGGCCGCGAGTCCCTCGCGTGGCGTCGGCGCATTTGGCCTCCGCGCGATCACGATGTGCGCGCGTTCGAGAGAGCTCGCCGGCGCGGTGCCAGAGCTCGATTCCTGCGAAGGCATCCATGCCCATGATCAGCACGATCGGCTGCGATCCCCGCTCGGCGCGCAGCGCCTCCAGCGTCAGGATCGTGTAGGACGGGCCAGATCGCCGCAGTTCGCGGTCATCCACGAAGAATCGCGGGTCGTCGCCTGACCGCGGCGCGCACCATCGCGAGCCGCGTGGTCGCACCGTCGGCGAGCGGGCGCGGCGCGATGCGGCGGGTCGCCGGCCGGCACGAAGGCGACGCGACCGAGGCCGAGCAATCATGCAGCCTGGTCGGCCGTACGCAGGTGGCCGAAGTGAATCGGGTCGAACATCCTTCGCCGAACACGCCGATCGGGCGCATGGAGGAGGTGCCGGCTCAGCCGCGCGGCGTGCGGACGCGAGCTTCGCGCCTGCGATATCGGCGACGAGCGCAGTCAGCGATGTCCACGGGTCCCCGCCGCCCTTGCCCGCCTGCCCCTTGAACTGGCGGTCGACGCGCCGCCGCCGCGACGAAACCAGGGCCCGATCGGCTGGCGTGCGGTTCGCTTTGCCGCGCGCGAAACGAAGCGCCTCGTGGCGCTCCGCATTGGCAGCACCCCAGGTCTTCTTCTGATGCCGTTTCGCACGTCGGCGAGCGCGCGCAGCTCGCGGCAGAGCGCCCACAGGACGAGCGGCGGCTCGGCCCTCGGCGCGCAGGCCCTGGAGGATCCCGGCAGCGAGCGCGGCGCGTCGCCGTCGAGCGCGGCTTCGCCTGAGCTGGTAGACGCTGTACCGCGCACTGTTGGCGACGGCCGCCTGCATGGCGTCCATCGAGACGCGCCCGGCCGGCGTCAGGAGCGCGAGCTTCTTCGAATTCCTGCTGCGCAGCGAGCAGGGTTGCCCTCGACGCGCTCGGCGAGGAACCCGCCGCCCCGGGATCGAGGGTGAGCCCGGCCTTCGACGCGCGCCCTGAAATCCACTGCGTGGAGCTTTCCGATCTCGACCGGCGAGGACTGCACGAAGACGCCGTGCTTCTCGAACGCCTTGAGCCAGGCACTCGACCAGCCATCCTTCTCCGGCCTGGCTCGTGATGACGAGCACGAGGTTGTCCGGCCCGGATCCGCCGCGAGCGCCGCGAGCGCGGCGCCGCCCTCCTCGCCCGGCCGCGCAGTAGGCATGCGGATCTCGAGGATGCGGCGTTCCGAAGAGAGCGAGAGCGCCCGGCCTCGCTGCTGCCACCTCGACCAGTCGAAGCTCCGGTCCGTGACGAAGAGGTCACGGCCGGTGAAGCCTTCCTTTGCGCGCGCGGGGCGCGAACGAGGTCCGCTGCCTCGCCGGTCAGCAGCGGCTCATCGCCGGCGAGCGCCAGACAGCGAGGCCCGAAAGCTATGCGCGGGCGACCTGGTCGTATAGGTGCGCATGGCGGATCAATCTGCGTTTCACGTCGAGCGTTCAGAATGCGACGACATCGTCGATCTCCGCGGGCGGGCAGTGCCGTTCGCCCTGGCTTGGGTGGTCAGCGCACCCGCTCACGTTGACCGCGCTCCGGTCCTGCCCGGGAAGGTCGCCGAACTCCCCTGACGCCTGTCGCCGCCCCCGGTACCAAGGTTGTTCCGTGTCCCGCCGCACGTAGAAATGACGACGTCGCGCAAGTTGTCGAAGGAGCCGTTGTGGAAGTACGGCGCCAGGCGCGCAATGTTGCGAAGCTGCCGGGGACCCCTGAAGGCGCCGCAGAGGTCGAGGCGCGTCGCGAGATCCTGCGCTCCGGGCCACAGAGTCCGAGGTCGAAGAATGCAGGATCGGCATTGGCCTGAATCCTCGCATTGCGCGGCGTTCCCACATTGTCGTAGGTGAAATCGGTGAAGAGCGGTGGAAAAGCGCCGCCCGCCGTGCGCCGGTTCGGGTGGCAGGCCAGGCAATTGCCCTTTAGATCCTTCGAAGAGCCGAAAGGCCAGGCGTTCCTCTGCGGCGTCAGCCTCCGGGCCCTGCTGCGGCAAGGTAGTGTCGTAGCCTGCTGTCGAACCGGTGAAGATCCGATTCCCGACCTCGAACTGCGCAATTGCAGCAGCGAGTTTCAGCAGAAGGCCGCGGCCGCGTCGTCGAGCGCATCCGCTCTGAAGACCTGGCGGAAGCCGCGGCGTTGAGCGATCTGCGCAGCCGCGCAATGACGTCGGCGCCAGGTACTGGGCCATCTTCGCAAGCAGTCGAGGAATGGCAATCCCGCCTGCTCGACGAGCGAAGCTGCGCGGCTGTCGCGGAAGAGACTTCCGTGAACGCCGTGCCTTCCCTTTGTCGCAGCCGAAGGGCGGCGTGAAGCTCGCGTAGCGGATCGAGGGCGCATTGCGGATTCCTGAACGTCCGATGCTGACCGCCCTTCGAAACCAGGTCTCCGGGCGGCGCCGCGTGCGCGAAGTCCGGCGGTGACGTCTCGCAGGCGAGCCGCGCCGAGAGACTGAGAGGGATTCGTCGGAAGCTGCTCGCCGAAGCGCGGCGAACGGCGAGCCAGCGGTCGGCGGCGTGCCATTCACCGCGGCCTGCGGCGCAATGCCGCCGAAGGCGACAACGGCCGCGCTGCCCATCAGGGCAAAGTACTTGCGTGCCCGCATTTTCATGCGCAAAGTGGACCGATGTTAGTGCGAATGATTCGCGTTCACAATGGCGGGATCGCGGGCCATATGCGATAGTCGGAGTCGCTTGAATCGCATCATTTACATCGCCATCGCCCTGCTCGCCGTCGCGCCGGCCGTGCGCGCGACGACACTGCCGCAGTTCCAGGTGGGCCTGAACGGCGGCTATCGCATGGGCGGCAGCCTCGAGGACCAGGCGACCGGCGATGATCGTCGACCTCGATGAGGCCAGCAGCTTCGCCGTATCGCTGAACTCCGTTACGGAAAGGACGACGACCGTTTCTACCAGCTCTGGTACTCCCGCCAGTCATCCAGCGTGAGCGACGGGGATCGAGAACCACGGCGTCTGACGCGTTGAGTACCTGCACATTGGCGGGCACCCTGCCCTTCGGCGGCTGGGAACACGCGCAGCCGTACTTCGCCGCCGGCCTCGGCGCGACGCGATTTTCGTCCTCCGCCCCGGAGCGGATGACGTCACGCGATTCTCCGGCCTCGATGGCTTTCGGCCTCGAAGTGCGCGCTCGCAGGAACGCGGCGATCCGGCTCGAGGCGCGCGGCTACGCGACGTTCGTCGACACGAGCACTTCCTTCTTCTGCAAGTCGGACAACGGCGACGGCGTCTGCCGCATCGTCGCGAGCGGCTCGACGATCCTCCAGGCCGAAGCGCTCGCGGGAATCCTGGTCCGCTTCTAGGGTTCGCGCGCGCCGGCTTTCAGCCAGGCAGCCAGCAGGCGGATTTGCGTTTCGTCGAGGCGCGTGCCGAACGCCGGCATCGACGCCACTGCGCCCGTTCGCGATCGATTCGAGCACGTCGCGCGCGCTCGCCGCCGTAGTTCCAGGCGGCGATCATTGAGTGCCGGTGCGCCGAGCAGCGGATTGCCGGCGCCCTCAGGTCCATGGCAGGCCGCGCAGTATTGCTGGAACAGCGTGCCGCCTCAGCCGCAGCAGACTCCGCCTCGCCACGCGAGAGGGCCAGCACGTAGCTCGGTCAAGCTGCTCGACGCCTGGCTGGCCGACAACCGCGAGCCCACCCGGGCATGGCGGCCTGGCGGCCGGAATGAATCGTCGCGATGACCTGCGATTCGTCGGAGCCCCATTGCCAGGCCGCGTCCGTCAGGTCCGGAAACATGCCTGCGCCTGGCCGGTCGGCATCGCGGCCGTGGCAGGAACTGCAGTTGTTGTTGAACACGCGCCAGCGCGGAGCGCATGGCCGAGTTGCTGTTGGCGAGCTCGGCGAGCGGCGTCCTCGAGGATGAGCCTGCGCTGGGTGCCGAATTGCCCTTCGTAGTCGACGAATCGCTCCTCGATCCTTCCGCCCATCGACCAGCCGAGCGCGCCGCGGTAGGTGCCGAGGCCCGGATACAGCGATCACGTAGATCACCGAGATGGTCATCAGCGCCAGGATGAACCAGAACCACCAGATCGGCGCCGGCTTCGCGCCCCTTCGCGCAGCGTCTCGTCCCAGACCTGCGTGCTCGTTGCCGTCCGGGCCGCCGCGATAGACGTCGATGACGAACCACAGCGAGCGCGACGAAACTCGCGACCGTGATCGCGACGATCCACCCGCCCCAGAATTCTGATGGCAGGTCAGCCACGGCTGTCCTCGTCCTCGAGCGGGATGCGCGCAGCGGCATCGAGCCGCTCGCCGGTCGAGCGCAGCGAGACCCAGACGACCACGACGATCATGAATGCCATCACCAGCATGTCGCCGGCGAAGATGAACCAGGTCATGGCGGCGCTTACTCCGGTCCTGCCCAGTCCCAGGGACTGCAGATAGGCGATGACCGCATCGAGTTCGGTCTTGCCTGCGAGCGCCGCGGGCGCCGCCGCGATGTCCTGCCTCCGTGTAGGGATGGCCGAGCTTGGCCAGCGCGCGCATGCGAGCCTGGATGCTGCCGTGGCGGTCCGCGGGTTCAGTCGCAAGCCACGGAGTAGGCCGGCATGATCGATGCGCGGCACGACCGAGCGCGGGTCGATGCAGGTGCAGGCGGTGCCAGTCGTCGCTGTAGCGCCCGCCGATGCGATGCAGGTCGGGACCGGTGCGCTTCGATCCCCACAGGAACGGCCGGTCGTACGCGAACTCTTCGGCGCGTGAATACGGACCGTATCGGCTTGACCTCGGCGAGCAGCGGGCGGATCTGCTGCGTGTGGCAGGTGCTGCAGGATTCGCGGATGTAGATGTCGCGCCCCTCGAGCTCGAGCGCCGAATAGGCGCTCGCCAGACCTGGCCGGCTGCATGCGCGTGCTTCGGTGACGATGGGCAGCAGCTGCACCATGCCGCCGATCGCGGACACCAGCAGGATGCCGAAGATCAGCAGTCCCGCATTGCGCTCGAGCCGGTGGTGCAGCGACAGCCAGCTCATGCGCGCTCCGGCTCGCCGCGGCAGCAGGCGGCGCGACGACGACGGTGCTGCCTGCCGGCGAAGGTCTCGCGTGAGATTCCAGGCCATCAGGACCGCGCCCGCCAGGAACAGCAGGCCCGCGAAGAAGCGCAGCAGGTAGTACGGCTTCATCGCCGCCATCACGTCGTTGAAGCTGAAGCGCACCTCGCCGAGGTCATCGAGCGACAGCCACAGCACGCCCTGCGACACGCCGGCGCCCCACATCGCGAGCACGTAGAGCATCGCGCCGGCGAGGGCCAGCCAGAAATGGATGTTCGCGAGCCGCACGCTGTAGAGCGGCGCCCAGCCATGCGCGGCACCATGAAATAGAACGTGCCGAACGTGATCAGCGCGTTCCAGCCGAGCGCTCCCGAGTGGACGTGCCCGATGGTCCACTCGGTGAAGTGGCTGAACACGTTGACGCTCTTGATCGCGAGCATCGGCCCCTCGAACGTCGCGAGCCCGTAGAAGGCGAGCGCCAGCACGATGAACTTCAGCGCCGGATCGGTGCTGCAGCTTCTGGCCGCGCCGCTGACCGTCATGATGCCGTTGACCATCGTCGCCCAGGACGGCGCGAGCAGGATCAGGCTCATGACCATGCCGAGCGACTGCAGCCACTCCGGAATCGCGTGGTAGTGCAGGTGGTGGGGGCCCGCCCAGATGTAGGTGTAGACAAACGCCCAGAAGGCGACGATCGACAGCCGGTAGCTCCAGATCGGCTGCTCGGCCTGCTTCGGCAGGAAGTAGTAGAGCATTCCGAGGAAGCCGCCGGTCAGCAGGAAGCCGACGGCGTTGTGGCCGTACCACCACTGCACGACGGCGTCCTGCGCGCCCGCGAACAGCGAATAGGATTTCCCGAGCGTCACCGGGCAGCTCGAGGCTGTTGACGATGTGCAGCATCGCCACGACGATGATCAGCGCGCCGTAGAACCAGTTCGAGATGTAGATCGCCTCGACCTTGCGGCTTCGCGATCGTGCCGAAGAACACGCACCGCGAAGCCGACCCACGCCGAGTGTGATCGCGATGTCGAACGGCCATTCGAGTTCCGCATACTCCTTGCCGGCATTCCAGCCGGCGAGGATCGAGACCGCCGCCGAGCAGGATGGCCGCCTGCCAGGCATAGAACACGGCCCAGGCCAGCCCGGGCGCGAACAAGGCGCACATGCGACGTGCGCTGCACGCTGTAGAAAGCCGTTCCGATCAGCGCCGACACGCCGAATCCGAAGCAGAACGAGCGTCGTATGCAGCCGTGCGCAGGCGGCCAAAGGACAGGCCCGCCATGCCGCCGTCGATCGTCGGCCAGACGAGTTCGGCCGCCACGTACACGCCCGGCCGCCATGCCGAGCAGTGCCCAGGTCACCGAGACAATACGTGAACGCCGTGACGACGCGGTCTTCGTAGTGCATTCACGTCAGGTTCCGATTCGCGGTCCGATGCCGTTGCCCCACAGGGCAACCGTGATGCCAAGCAGGCTGACCAGCGCGACCAGCAGATAAGCGATCAGCGCGGAGGCCATCAGCATGCCGCGATTCGGTCCGGTGCTCGAGCACGATCGGCAGGCCGCGATACAGGAGGAACATGGCACCAGATGAGGAACCGGCACCAGCACCAGCACATTCATGAAGGCGTGCGGGTAGAGGTGAACGACGCTGCCGACCGCGAGCGGCGCGCCCACGATCGCCATCAGCGCGAGGCAGCGGCCGAGTGACTGGCTCGCGTCATACGTCGCGGCCATCCAGCGCGCGATCACGCGCTGCCTGAGGAATCCGAACAGCAATGTCGCGAAATAGACGGCGCAGATCGCGAGGACCGCTGGGCTGCGGCAGAAAACCGGCTCGACGCCGAGCCGCCAGCCGAACTTGCAGCGTGCCGATATAGGCGAAGAGAGGCGGCAGCAGCCATGAGCCACAGCGCGATCCGGAAAAACGCGGCCCGCAGGAGGAGACTCGTTCGCCACCGCCTGGAAGACTGGCATTGGGCGAAAAGAGAATCCCGCCCAGCTGAGGATCGAAATTCGGGCTGGCATCGGCGCACCCCCGCGCGGAGTCTAAAGCGAATCGCCTTCGGTGGCGAGGATCGCTAGGATGTGCGGGCGTGGAACCCGCGTCGCGAACCATACCCGCCGATCGAGCCGCATCGCCACGGACATCCGCCGTCGGCGACGGCCACGAGATCTACTGGGAAGAATGCGGCAACCCGAAGGGCAAGCCGGTCGTTCTTCCTGCACGGCGGCCCGGGCGCGGGCTGCGATGCCGGGCGCGGCGCTTCTTCGATCCCGCGCGTTACCGCATCTTCCTGTTCGACCAGCGCGGCTGCGGCCGCAGCCGGCCCCATGCAAGCCTCGATCACAACACGACCTGGGATCTCGTCGCCGACATCGAGCAGCCTGCGCGAGCACTTCGGCGTGGAGCGCTGGCAGGCTTTCGGCGGATCCTGGGGTTCGACGCTCGCGCTCGCTTACGCCGAGACGCACCCGGAGCGCGTGAGGCGAGCTCGTGCTGCGCGGGATCTTCCTGCTGCGGAAGAAGGAGCTGGACTGGTTCTACCAGGAAGGCGCGTCCCTTCCTGTACGCGGACCGCTTCGAGGAATACGTCGCGCCGATCCCGCCCGCGGAGCGCGGCGACCTGATGCGCGCATTCCACCGCCGGCTCACCGGCGCCAACAGCGCCGAGGCGCAGGCGGCGGCGCGCGCCTGGGCGGTGTGGGAAGGCGCGTACGAGTTACCTGCTCACCGACGACGACAACGTGCGCAAGTGGGGCGAGGACGAATTCGCGCTCGCGGTTGCGCGGCATCGAGTGCCACTACTTCGTGAATGGCGGTTTCATGAAGAGCGAGAGCCAGCTGCTGGACGACATCGGCCGGATCCGTCACATCCCCGCCGTCATCGTGCAGGGCCGGCATGACGTCGTCTGCCTCGATGGTCACCGCCTGGGACCTGCATCGCGCCTGGCCGGAGGCGGAGCTGCGCATCGTCGGCGACGCCGGGCATTCGGCTTTCGAGCCGGGCATCACCGACGAACTGATTCGCGCGACCGACCGCTTCGCGCATATGAAAAGGGACGCTCCCCGTTCCCCGTGCGGATTCAGGGAGCGTCACCATTCCAGCATTCCGGGATCGTTGACGGCGAGGCCTCCTCTGCGAGGTCTCCTTGTAGATCGACTTCATGTCGTAGCCGGTCTGGCGCATGGTCGCGATCACCTGGTCGAGCGAGACCTTGTGCGTGCCGTCGCCGCGCAGCGCCAGGCGCGCCGCGTTGATCGCCTTGACCGCGCCCATCGCGTTGCGCTCGATGCAGGGTATCTGCACGAGGCCCGCCGATCGGGTCGCAGGTGAGGCCGAGGTTGTGCTCCATCCCGATCTCGGCGGCGTTCTCGACCTGGGCCGTTGCGTGCCGCCGAGCGCCGTCGGCGAGCGCCGCCGCCGCCATCGAGCAGGCGACGCCGACCTCGCCCTGGCAGCCCATCTCGGCGCCGGAGATCGAGGCGTTGCGCTTGTACAGGAGTGCCGATCGCGCCGGCCGCGAGCAGGAACTGCTGGATGCCGGCGGCGTCGCTCCCCGGGCAGAGCTTCGCGTAGTAGTGCAGCACCGCGGGCACGATGCCGGCGGCGCCGTTGGTCGGCGCCGTGACGACCTGCCCGCCTGCGGCGTTCTCCTCGTTCACCGCGAGCGCCCAGGCGTTGACCCACTCCATCGCGTCCGCGCGGCCCGCCTCCGCCGCGAGCGCGCGCTTCATCTGCGGCGCGCGGCGCTTGACCTTCAGCACGCCCGGCAGCACGCCTTCCGCGGCAAAGCCGCGCTCGACGCAGGCCTGCATGACCGCCCAGATGCGCGCGAGCCTCGCGTCCACTTCGGCCGCCGGCCGAAGCGCCTCCTCGTTCCGGCGCATGAGGCCCGCGATCGAAAGACCTGCGCCGTCCGCCGCGCTCGAGGAGTCTCTGCGCCGCTGCCGAACGGCAGCGGGTACGTTCGGCGACCGCCGCGGCCGCACCGGCAGCTTCCTCATCCGAGCGCTGCACGGCGCCGCCGCCGATCGAGTACATCTCCTCCGCGAGCAGCGTCGCGCCCGCCGCGTCCCGCGCCGTGAATCGCATGCCGTTCGAATGTCCCGGCAGCATCTGGTCGCGGTGGAACAGGAGGTTCATCGGCTCGTCGAAGGCGATTTCGTGCCTGCCGAGAAGCCGGATCCGCGCGCCGCCTGCGGATGCGAGCGAGCGTCGGCTCCATGACCGCCGGATCGAACTCGGAGGGATCATGCCCTCGAGCCCGAGCAGGATCGCGCGATCCGTGCAATGGCCGAGGCCGGTGAGCGCGAGCGAGCCATAGAGCTGCACGAAGCACCTCGAGGTCGCCGCCAGCAGCCCGCGCGACTCGAGGTCGAGCACGAAGAAGCGCGCCGCCAGCATCGGGCCCATCGTGTGCGACGAGGACGGGCCGACGCCGACCTTGAAGACGTCGAAGACGGAGATGTTCACAAGGCCGCCAGGCGCCGCATGATCTGGTCGGCGATTTCCTCGGCGAGCGCCTTGCGCAGCGTCTCCTCCTCGATTTCCTTCGCGAGCACGGCGGATTCGTCGTAGCCATATTCGCGCGTGAGCTTCACCTGCTTGCGCGAGAGGAGCTCCGTCGCCCCGTTCGACACCGAGAACTCCGCGGCGTAGTACACCTCGTACTCACCCGGCTTGTTGTCGGCGGTCACGGAGAGAAGATCGCGGCCCGTGTCGTCCACGTGCAGGCGGATGACCGCGCTGGCGTCCGCGGCGTTCGGCTGCAGGCTTTGCGCCCGCCGCGCGCAGGCGCTCGTCCAGCGCCGCGTAGAGCGGCGTGTAGTGGTCCTTGGCTGTCGATGTACGGCGTCGCGAAGATCGCCGGCAGCGGCTCCTGCCCGCGCAGGTGGAAGCCGCAGCCCGCAGCCAGCCGACAACAGCAAGTCCGATGAGGATGAGGCGGCGCATCAGACGACCACGTTCACGAGCTTGCCGGGCACGTAGATGAACTTGCGCACGGGCTGGCCCGCCACGAATTTCGGCGACGCCGGGATCGGCGAGCGCCGCTCGCGCGCAGTCGACTCGTCGGCGCGCCGCGGGCACGGCAATCCGGGCGCGCAGCTTGCCGTTCACCTGCGCCACGATCTCGATCGGTGTCCTTGCACGAGGGCCGACGGCATCCGCCACTCGGCCAGCGCTCGTCCACGACGAGCGTCGCAGTGGCCGAGCTCGCGCCACATCGCCTGCGCGGCGTGCGGTATGACCGGCGAAAGCACGCAGCACGACGAGATCGAGCGCCTCCTGCATCACTGCGCGGCCCGCGGGCGATGCGATCCGGGAACGCGGGCGAGCGCGTTGCAGCAGCTCCATCGACGGCCGCGATCGCGGTATTGAACGTGCGCCGGCGACCGATGTCGTCGCCCACCTTGGCGAGCGCCTGCGTGCACCTGGCGGCGCAGGTCCGCGCTGCCGGCCCGTCGAGCGCAGCCGCGTCGAGCTTGCCCGCCGGGCCGCCTTCGACGTGCGGCGTACACGATCTTCCAGAGCCGCTTCATGAACCGGAACGCGCCCTCCGCGCCCTCGTCCGACCATTCGAACGTGTGCTCGGGTGGCACGTTCGACATCGTGAAGAGCCGCGCCGTGTCGGCGCCGTAGCGCTCCACCAGATCCTGCGGGTCCACGCCGTTCCTGCGCGACTTCGACATCGTGCCGATGCCGCCGTATCTCGACCGGCTGGCCGTCGGACTTCAGCACGCCCTGCGCGCGTCGCCCTCGCCGCCGGCTTCGATCTCGGCCGGGTTGGTAGTACACGATGCGACCCGGTCGCGGGCTTGCGCGAACCAGATCTCGTTCAGGACCATGCCCTGCGTCAGCAGCCGCTGGAACGGCTCGTCGAGATCCGTGAGCCCGCAGTCGCGCATCACGCGCAGTCCAGAAGCGCGAATAGAGCAGGTGCAGGATCGCGTGCTCGATGCCGCCGATGTACTGGTCCACCGGCAGCCAGTAGGCCGCGCGCTCGTCCACCATCGCGCGGTCGTTGCCCGCGGAGGCGAAGCGGAAAAAGTACCAGGACGAATCGACGAACGTGTCCATCGTGTCCGTCTCGCGCCGCGCCGCGGCGCCGCACTTGGGGCACTTGCACTCGAGGAACGCCTTCGACTTCGCGAGCGGGTTGCCGGAGCCGTCCGGCACGAGGTCCTCGGGCAGCCGCACCGGGAGCTGGTCGTCCGGCACGGGCACGTCGCCGCACTGCGGGGCAATGAATGATCGGGATCGGGCAGCCCCAGTAGCGCTGGCGCGAGATGCCCCAGTCGCGCAGCCGCCAGACGCACCTGCTTGCGCCCGAGACCTTGCGCCTCGAGATCCGTCGCGATCGCGTCCGTCGGCCGCGTCGAAGTCGAGGCCGTCGTATGCGCCCGAGTTGATGCAGCGTCCGTGCTCCGCAGTACCATGGCCTGCCAGGCGTCGGTGGAGTACGGCTTCCCGGCGACGTCGATCACCGGCAGGATCGGCAGGCCGTACTTCTTCGCGAATGCGAAGTCGCGCTCGTCGTGGCCCGGCACGCCCATGACGGCGCCCTCGCCGTAGGCCATCAGCGACGTAGTTGCCGACCCAGACCGGGAACTTCCGCGCCGGTGACCGGATGCCGCACGACTGAGCCCGGTCGCGACGCCCTTCTTCTCCAGGGTCGCGAGATCCGCCTCCATGATGCTGCCGCGGCGGCACTCGTCGACGAACGCGCGCAGTTTCGCGTCGCGCTCGCGCCGCGAGCTCGCGCGAGCGGGTGCTCGGCGGCGACGGCGACGAACGTCACGCCCATGAGCGTGTCGGCGCGCGTCGTGAAGACCTTGAGCTCGCCGCGCTTGCCGGCGATGTCGTACGGGAACGCGAGATTCACGCCCTCGCTGCGGCCGATCCAGTTCGCCTGCATCGTGCGCACGCGATCCGGCCAGTCCGGGAGCCGGTCGAGCGCGCGCGAGCAGTTCCTCGGCGTACTGCGTGATGCGCAGGTAGTACATCGGGATCTCGCGCTTCTCGACCAGCGCGCCGGTGCGCCAGCCGCGGCCGTCGATCACCTGCTCGTTCGCGAGCACGGTCTGGTCGACCGGGTCCCAGTTGACGGTGCCGGTCGTCTTGTACGCGATGCCGCGCTCGAGCATCCGCAGGAACAGCCACTGGTTCCAGCGGTAGTAGTCCGGGTCGCAGGTCGCGAGCTCGCGCGACCAGTCGATGCCGAAGCCGAGCGACTGCAGCTGGCCCTTCATGTAGGCGATGTTGTCGTAGGTCCACTTCGCCGGCGGCGACGCTGTTCTCGATCGCGGCGTTCTCCGCCGGCAGACCGAACGCGTCCCAGCCCATGGGCTGCAGCACGTTGTATCCCTGCATGCGCATGTAGCGCGTCGAGCACGTCGCCGATCGTGTAGTTGCGGACGTGGCCCATGTGCAGGCGGCCGCTCGGGTACGGGAACATGCAGAGGCAGTAGTACTTGGGCTTCGCGGCGTCTTCGCGCGCCGCAAACGAGCCCGCGGCCTCCCATTCGGCCTGGACTGCTGGCTCGATTTCCCTGGCTTCGTAACGCTCTTTCATCGAACTGGCAAGGATACCGTAGGCCGGTCGTCGGAGGGCGTTCTCAGGACCGCCGTGAATCCGTCCATGGAGGCTTCGGGCTCGCCATCCCTGGCTCGCACGATCCTGAGAACGCCCTCCGGACGACCCGCTTGACGCGCTGCTCGCTCGAATGCGCGCTACGGCGAATGCAATCAGCAGCAGGAAGGAGAACGAGAGGATGGGCCAGTTGCCGGTGCGGGCGTAGAGGCGTGAGGCCCGTGCGCGGCTGGACGGTGTATTTCAGGATGCCGGGCACGAACTGCGGGATGCGCGCCGTGACCTTGCCGTCGGGCGCGATCACGGCGGTGATGCCGTTGCTGGTCGCGCGCATGAGCCAGCGTCCCGCCTCGAGCGCACGGAAGCGCGCCATCTGCAGCTGCTGGTGCGGCGCCGAGGAATCGCCGAACCAGGCGTTGTTCGTCACGTTGACGAGGAGCGTCGAGGCCGGAAGCGACCGCGAGCTGGTCGGCGCCGTAGGCGTCTTCGTAGCAGATCGTCGCCTCGAGCCGCTCGCCGCCCGCCTTGAGCGGGACCTGGATTTCCGGGCCCGGCGTCATGTCGTAGTACGGCAGGCTGTGCAGCCGCATCCAGCTGCGCACGGACTCCGGCACCGGGAAAGAACTCGCCGAACGGAACGAGGCGGCGCTTGTAGTACCAGCCCTCGCCGTCCGCGCTCATCGCATAGAGGCCGTTCCGGATCACGCCGCTTTGCATGTCGAAATTGAGGAGGCCGATCATCACGTCGGAGCCGCGCGCCGCCGATTCGGCGCGGATCGCCGCGAGGTAGTCGCCGGCATCCTGCGCGAGCACGGGAATGGAGGATTCCGGCCAGACGATGATGCGCGCACCGAGCGCCTCGCGATTCAGGTTCCGGTACTTGTCGAGCGTCGCCGCGCGATTCGCGGCAGAGCCATTTCTCGTTCTGCGGGATCGCGCCCTGCAGGAGCGCAACGGTGACCGGCTTGTTCACCGGCTTCGGTCCACTCGTGCCCGGTGAGCAGCCAGCCGCAGACCCAGACGAGCGCCGGTGAGCGCGATCGCCCCGAATCTCGGGCGACCCGGGTGGAACACGACGACGATCGCGCTTGCCGGTCAGCGCGGCCGCAAAACGTGACGAGGTGGATGCCGCCAACCGTCGCCAGCGCCGCGAGCGGCGTGTCGCTGTGCGCGTAGCCGAGCTGCAGCCACGGAAACCCGGTGAACAGCCATCCGCGCAGCCATTCCAGCAGCGTCCAGCCCGCGGGAATCAGGAGCAGCGACCGCGATGGCGACGGATCCGGCGCGATGCGCACGAGGACGTAACCGAGCAGCGCGTAGTACGCGCCCTTGATCGCGAGCAGCGCCGCGAGCAGGAAGAGCGCGAGCCAGGCCGGCGCCTCGCCGAAATCGTGGATCGCCGTGTAGATCCACCAGGTGCCGGCGCCGAAGAGCGCGGCGCCGAACCAGAAGCCGGTGCGCGCGGCATCCCGCGGCGAGGCGTATTCCCAGAGCAGGAACAGCACGGCCGGCCCGAGGATCCCGAGGTAGAAGAGGCCGTACGGCGCGAACGCGAACGACGTGCCGACGCCCGCGATCACCGCGATCAGTTCGCGGTAACGCAGGATCCAGGTGATCGGGCCTTCCGGCGGCGGCACTCAGGCGCGCTCCGGCTTCGCCGGGACGCGCCGGCAGCGGCTCGGGCGTCGTGACGCGGAGCTGGTCGATGCGGCGCCGGTCGGCGCGCAGCACCTTGAATTCGAGACCATTCATCGTCACCGCCTCCCCGCGCCGTGGCAGGCGCCCGAACTGGTGCATCACGAGCCCGCCGATCGTGTCGTATTCCTCGTCACTGAAGCGCGTCCCGAAATACTCGTTGAATTCCTGCATGCGCGTCAATGCGAGCACGACGAACTGCCGGTCGCCCTCGCGCCGGATGGTCTGGTCCTCGTCGGTGTCGTACTCGTCCGCGATCTCACCGACGATCTCCTCGATCACGTCCTCGATCGTGACGAGTCCCGACACGCCGCCGTACTCGTCCACGACGATCGCCATGTGGTTGCGGCTCGCGCGGAATTCCTTCAGCAGCACGTTGAGGCGCTTGCTCTCCGGCACGAAGGCCACCGGGCGCAGCACCTCGCGGATGTCCCAGCTCCCCATCGCGCCCTCGGAGAAATAGCGCAGCAGGTCCTTGGCGAGCAGGATGCCGACGATCTGGTCGCGGTCGTCGCCGATCACCGGGAAGCGCGAGTGGCCGGACTCGATCACGGCCGGCAGCAGCTTCTGCGCGCCGGAATCGCGCGTCCAGCACCACCATCTGCGAGCGCGGCACCATGATGTCGCGCACGTGCTGGTCGGCGACGCGCAGCACGCCCTGGATCATCTGGAAGGCGTCCGCGTCGATGATGCCGCGCGCGCGCGGCGCGCGGATCATCTCGACGAGTTCCGCGCGTGTCGCGCGGCCCCCTCCTTCGTGAGCCGCCGCAGCCAGCCTCTCCCTTCTGTTTCGCCGCCATCGTCAGTCTCCGTACGGATCCGCGATGCCGATCCGCGCGAGCAGCGCGCGTTCGCGTGCCTTCCATGCGCTTCGCGTCCGCGGTCGCGCTCGTGATCGAAGCCGAGCAGATGCAGCGTACCGTGCACGATCATGTGCGCCCAGTGCGACGCAAGAGGCTTGCCCTGCTCGCGCGCCTCGCGCGCGACGACCGGCGCGCAGACGACGATGTCGCCGATCTGCCGGCCATCGAGTTCGGGCGACGCCGGAAGACGACAGCACGTTCGTCGGCTTCGCACGGCCGCGCCAGCGCTCGTTCAGCGCGCGGCTCTCGCGGCTGCCCACGACGCGAGATCCCGAGCTCGCCGCCGCGGCGGTCGCCCGCGCGCGAGCTTCGCCCAGCGGCGCAGGACGCAGGGCCCGGCGCCCAGGGCCGGCGCGTGCGATAGCGGAGCACGACATCGAGCGTCATGGGCCGCCTCCGTCATCGCCCGATTCGCGTTCGTAGGCCTCGACGATGCGCTGCACCAGCGGATGGCGCACGACGTCCTCTGCGCCGTGAAGCGCGTGACCGCGATGCCCTTCACGCCGTTCAGCACCTCGAGCGCGTGCCGCAGGCCCGACTGGCGGTGCGCCGGCAGGTCGGTCTGCGTGATGTCGCCCGTCACGACCGCGCGCGAGCCGAAGCCGATGCGCGTCAGGAACATCTTGATCTGCTCGACGGTCGTGTTCTGCGCCTCGTCGAGGATGATGAACGCCTCGTTCAGCGTGCGCCCGCGCATGAAGGCGAGCGGCGCGACCTCGATGACGTTCCGCTCGATCAGGCGCGCGACGCGATCGAAGCCGATCATCTCGTACAGCGCGTCGTACATGGGCCTGCAGGTACGGATCCACTTTCTGCGCCAGGTCGCCGGGCAGGAAGCCGAGACGCTCGCCCGCCTCCACCGCCGGCCGCACGAGCACGAGGCGCCGGACGCTCTCGCGCTCGCATGCGCCTCGACGGCGCAGCGCGACCGCGAGGTAGGTCTTGCCCGTGCCGGCTGGACCGATGCCGAACGTCAGGTCGTGCGAGCGGATCGCGTCGCAGGTACTGCGCTGCTGGTTCGCGCCGCGGCCGCGAATGAGGCCGCGCAGCGTCTCGACCGCGATGCTCGTCGGCCGCCGGCCGCGCAGCCCATGCCGCTTTCCTGCAGTGCGAGGTGCACGTCCTCGGGCGTCACCGGCTGGCCGCAGCGACGCTCGTAGAGCTGGCGCAGCACGCGCCGCGCCCATCGCGGCATTCGCGCCGCGCAGCGAAAACGCCCGGAGCGCCGCGGATCTCGATGCCGAGGCGGTTCTCGATCAGGTGCAGGTTCTCGTCGAGCGGCCCGCAGATCGCGGCGAGCCGCGCATTGTCTTCCGCGCCAGAAGTCGACGCTGGATTCGAGGGCGGCGTTCAAGCGACCAACCGGCCGCGCAGCGAGTTCCGCATGCGCCTCGGTGATGCGGCACCTCCGGCGAAGCGGTCGAGCAGCGGCTGGCGGACCGTCGAAGTTCACCCAGCGCATGTTCTCGGTGCGGCCCGCGAGCTGCGCGCGGGTCGCGGCGCGAGGGCTTCTCGACCAGCACGCGCTGCATGCTGCCGACCATGGACTCGCTGATCCGGCGCGCCTGCGCCGTCGACCTGCGCCTGCAGGATTTCAGCCGCTTCTGCTTCACGTCGTGGGGCACGTCGTCCGGCAGCGAGGCGGCGGGCGTTCCGGGCCGCCGGCTGTAGATGAAGCTGAACGACTGGTCGAAGCCGACGTCCGCGATCAACTCGAGCGTCGCTGGAAGTCGCGCTTCCGTCTCGCCGGGGAAGCCGACGATGAAGTCCGATGACAGGCTGATGTCCGGCCGCACGGCGCGCAGCTCGCCGGATCTTCTGCTTGTACTCGAGCGCGCGTGTAGCCGCGCTTCATGGCCGCGAGGATGCGGTCCGAGCCGCACTGCACCGGCAGGTGCAGGTAGTTCGCGAGCTTCGGCACGTCGGCGATAGGCCTCGACCAGCGAGTCGCGAGAACTCGAGCGGATGCGAGGTCGTGAAGCGGATGCGCTCGATGCCGGCAGGTCGCGCGACATGGCGGATGAGCGCGCGCGAGGTCGACGACGCGTGCCGTCGTCGCGTCGGCCCGCGGTAGGCGTTGACGTTCTGGCCGAGCAGCGTCATCTCCACGCACGCCCTGCGCGGCGAGCGCGCGACTCTCCGCGCATGACCTGACTCGAACGGGCGGCTCATCTCCTTCGCCGCGCGTGTATAGGGCACGACGCAGAAGCGTGCAGTACTTGCTGCAGCCTTCCATGATCGAGACGAATGCGGTCGCGCCTTCGGCGCGCGGCTCAGGCAGGCGGTCGAACTTCTCGATCTCCGGGAAGCTGATGTCGCACCTGCGGCTCGCCGCGTCGCGCGCAGCGCTCGCGATCATCGCCGGCAGGCGGTGCAGGGTCTGCGGGCCGAACACGAGGTCCACGAACGGCGCGCGCTTCGATGATGCCCTCGCCTTCCTGGCTCGCGACGCAGCCGCCGACGCCGATGACGAGGTCCGGCTTGCTCGCGCTTCATGGAGCCGCCAGCTGCCGAGATGGGAGAACACCTTCTCCTGCGCCTTCTCGCGCACCGAGCAGGTGTTCAGCAGGACGCACGTCCGCCTGTGCCGGATCGTCCGTGAGCTCGTAGGCCGTCGGATCTCGCGCAGCACGTCCGCCATCCGGGCCGGAGTCGTATTCGTTCATCTGGCAGCCGTGAAGGTCGAAATGTAGGACGGCCGCTCATGTCCCGGGTGGTCGCTCCCGGGCGAAAAGGGCCGCCTAGGGTACCGGTTTTGGGCCCGGCCATGATGAAGCGCGTAATGCAGACGCGTCGCGCAGATGCCGCGTAACTGCATGTTTTATATTACTTTTTACGGTTCAATCTCGCGGCCGAAAGTACCCGTCGCGACGAAGTCGGCGGGCTTCAGGTCGCCCATCACGAAGCGGCCGGTCGCCGTGATCTTCGCGCCCTGCGGCAAGGTGTCCGCCATCGTGCGCCGGCGGGCCATGTGCACCGAGTACTCGAGTTCGTGCAGGAAGCGCCGGCCTCGAATAGTAGTAGCCCTGACCGGCGACGCAGCCGAGTTCGACCAGCTTCGCGCTGCTGGTGCTCGAGCTCGATGCCTTCGGCGACGACCTCGAGGTCGAGCGTCTTGCCGAGCGTGATGATCGCGCGCGCGAAGTCCTCGCCGCCGTCGACGCCGCCGAGCCGCTCACGAACGTGCGGTCGATCTTCAGGATGTCGATCGGGAAGCGGTGCAGGTACGACGAGCGACGAGTAGCCCGTGCCGAAGTCGTCGATCGCGATGCGGACGCCGAGCTGCCTTGAGCTCGCTGAGCGTCGGCGAGCACCGCTTCGCTGTTCTGCATCAGGACATTCTCGGTCAGCTCGATCACGAGGCAGCCGGCGGTCGATCTCGGAGATCGCGAGCGCCTCGCGGACGTCGGCGCACGATGTCGGACTTCGCGAGCTGCACGGCCGAGACGTTGACGCCGACGGCACCGGCGACCCTCCGGCAGCGTCGCCTGCCAGACCTCGACCTCGCGGCAGGCCTGCGCGAGCACCCAGCGCCCGAGCGCGACGATCTGCCCGGTCTCCTCGGCGACCGGGATGAACTCGGCGGGCGCGACCGAGGCCGCGCTGCGGGTGCTGCCAGCGGATCAGCGCCTCGACGCCGAGCAGGTAGCCCGAGTCGCAGTTCGACGATCGGCTGGTAGTGCAGCAGGAACTGCGCCGCTCGGCAGCGCCTTCGCGCAGCTCGCGTCTCGAGTTCGCGGCGCTCGCTCGCGCGCGTGACTGCATCGACGTCTCGAAGACCATGCAGCGGCCCTTGCCGGCGGCCTTCGCCGTCGTACATCGCGACGTCGGCGTTGCAGCATCAGCTCCTCGACGCCGTCGTCGGCGTGCGGAGATGCGATGCCGACGCTGGCGGCAATGCGCAGCGTCCGCACGCCGGCAGGTCGAGCGGCTCCTGCAGCGACTCGACGATGCGCGCGGCGACGTCGATCGCCGGCTCGCGGCCTGTCGAGGTTCTCGAGCAGCACGGCGAACTCGTCGCCCGCCGAGGCGCGCGCGACCGTGTCGGCCGTGGCGCGGATCGCCTTGACGCAGCGCTGCGCGCTCTTGTGCAGCACGCGGTCGCCCGCGGCGTGGCCGAAGCGAGTCGTTGATGCGCTTGAAGTTGTCGAGGTCCACGAACATCACGGCGACGCTGCGCGCCGTTGCGCTTGCTGACCGCCACCGCGTGCTCGACGCGGTCGCGGAACAGCGAGCGGTTCGCGAGCAGCGTCAGCGGGTCGTGCAGGGCCATGCGCTTCAGCTGCTCCTCCATGCCCTTGCGGTCGGTCGATGTCGCGCAGGTTCGAGCAGTCGCCCGCCGATCGCGCGCTCGTCTTCCATGTTGGTGCCGTGGATCTCGACCACGCGCTGGCGGTCGTCGCCGCGCGGCACGCGCACCTCGATGGCGGCCGACGCGCCCGCCTGCGCGAGGTCGTGCGCCAGGAACTCGCGCGGAGCCGCGCGCGGTCGTCGAGCGCCGACGAGCTCCTCGAGGCGCTGGCTGATGATGTCCTGCGCCGAGGAAGCCGAAGATGCGTTCGGCCGTCGGCGTCACGAACTGACCGTGCCGTCCGGCGTCACGATCGCGATCACGTCGGCGGTGTTCCGGATCAGCGCTTGAAGCGCGCCTCGGCCGAGCGCGCGTCGCGAGCCCGGTCTGGACCGCGACCGAAAGCGCGCGTCGCAATCGCCTGGCGCGCGAACAGGAGGCCCGCTGCGAAATGCAGACGACCCAGGCGATGAGCCCGGCAGGCTCGCCGAAACTGCCCTTGTGCAGCATCAGGAGCGCGTAGCCGGCGAGCATCAGCGCCGCATAGGGCGTCAGCGGCGCGAACGGCGAGCCGCGCTCGGCCGCGTCCATCGGCGGCGCGCGCCGCTCGCTGCGCAGGTAATCGAGATGCGCGGCGACCGCGAACGCCGCGATCGCGACCAGGTGCAGCGGACCGCGCATACCGCGACGGCGCGGCGGCCGCCGCGGCATGCGCCTCCAGCAGGCGCGAGCCGACGAGCGCCAAGAGCGCGAGCGAGAAGGCAACGAGACCCGGCCAGCCCTGCCAGTCCGCGCGACGCAGCAGGAGGAGCGCAGCGAGCACGCCGATCACGGCGTCGAGTCCGACGGTCCACGAACCGCGCGCAGGCAGCGCGTCCATGCGGCAGGTCGTGCGGCAGCGCGAGCCAGAGCACGGCGCCCACGCAGAGCGCGACGAGCGTCGCCTCGAGCCAGAACTGCGGCCCGAAGGACCTTGCCCCGCGTCGAGAACAGAGGCCCATCGCCGCCATCGCAGCGAAGGGGAAGAAGGCGAACTGCAGCAGGCCGGCGCCCATCTGCAGCCGCGGGAATGTCGAACGTGCGCGTCGCCGGAACACATGAGCGTTGCGGCGAGCTCCGCAGCCGAGGGCGATCGCTGAGCCAGCGCCAGGCCCTGCGGCGCTCGGATCGCAGCTCGCGCAGCGTGGACGCGCGCCAGGCTGACGGACATGCGCGGCGAGCGTTGCGGCAATGGCGGTGAAGAGCGTCGCGAGGGCGTTGCCGTACTGGCCGGCGGTGTAGCCCGTCAGCGCGGCGAAGATCGTGAGGCCGATGCAAAGCAGCACGAGCCAGGCCGCCGAATGGTCGAACCACGGCGCCAGGGCTTCGCGCAGCCCATTCCCGGCCGGCTGGTTGCGTTCCAGCTGCATCGAGCCGCTCTCCCCTTTCCGGATCCCGCGATGGCTTCGCGGGAAACCCGAAAAATCAGCTCGATGGTGACTTAATGCGCCTGGAACGGACGCCAACCACATCACATAAAGCGGCGTCGGGATGGCGGCTACCGGAGGACGGGAGGGCCTCGATTCGGCGAAAATCCGTGACGCGAAGTCCGCTTTAAAGAATCGGAGTGGACAGTCCCCGGGTGCGGCTAGAAAGGTATGTCGTCGTCGAAAGATTCGGCGACGCCGGCGAGTCTCCGCGCGGGCGGCGGGCTCTTCGCTGCGCTCACGCGAGCGATCCGGCGCCGGGGCGCCCGAGCTGCGATCGCCGCCGCCGCCGCGACCACCGAGCATGTTCATTTCGTTGGCGACGATCTCGGTCGTGTAGCGGTCGTGGCCTTCCTTGTCCTGCCACTTGCGCGTGCGGATGCGCCCTCGACATAGACGCTGCGAGCCCTTGCGCAGGTACTCCGGCGGCGATTTCAGCCAGGCGGTCGAACATCACGACGTTGTGCCACTCCGTGCGCTTCCTTGTTCTCGCCCGTCTGCTTGTCGCGCCACTGGTCGGAGGTCGCGAGCCGCAGGTTGACGACGGCCTTGCCGGAGGGCATCGCGCGCGACTGCGGGTCCTGCCCGAGGTGTACCGATCAGGATGACTTTGTTGACGCCGCGTGCCATGGCCGTTCCCCGCTTGTTCTGGTGGCCCTCATTGTAGTCGTCCGCCGGCCGTCGCGCCCACCGTCAATCGGGCCGGATTCGCTGCGATTCTGATGCCGCAGCCAAGGGCAGCCAGGCGACGACCGCCACCGCCGCACAGGCGAAGATTCCCGTGACGTTCCAGTGACTTCCGAGCAGGACCCCGCCCAGCAGGCTCCCGGCAAACGCGCCCGCGAACTGGCAGGTCGCGAAGACGCCGAGCGCCGCTCCGCGCGACGCCTCGCCGGCGGCTCACGGTCAGCGCGGCCGGCAGCCGCGCCTCGAGGAAGTTGAAGGCGCCGAAATAGAGCACGAGCGCCGCCAGCAAGGCATCGAAGTCCGGCTGTGCCCAGACCAGGCGCCGCGAGGGCGGCGGCGAGTCCCGCACCGCCGACGAGCATGCCGCGCGACCCGGGCGGCGGTTGCGCTCCGACCAGGACTGACGAGCGGCACCGTCAGCACGATGGAGGCCGCAAAGACGCCGAGATACACGAGCCAGTGGCGTGAGGCTGTCGCATGCCGTGCGTCGCGGAGCACATGCGGCACCGCGATGAAGCGTCGCGGTCAGCGTCAGGTGCAGCATGAAAATGCCGGCGTAGGTGCGGCAGGAGTTTTCGCGTCAGGACCTGGCCTGAAGTCTGCGCGCGCCGCGCCTGCCGGCGCAGCGGCTGCTCGCGCAGGCAGCACGAACAGCACCAGCGCGAGCGCGACGAGGCCGAGTCCGCCGATCAGGAGAAACACGCCGGACACGCCGATCGCCAGCGGCGAGCAGCGGACCCGGCGACGAGCGAGATCACGAAAGACACGCCGATGCTCATGCCGATGGTGAACATCGCGCGCGTGCGCGATTCGCGGCCGCGTGAGGTCCGCGAGGAAGGCCATGACCGGGCCCGAGACCGCGCCGAGAGCCCTGCACGATGCGCGCGGACGACGAGCGCCGGTGCGCTCGCCGCGACCGCGCCGAGCACGGAACCCGCGACGTGCAGGAGGAGTCCGACGACGATCAGGGGCTTGCGCCCGATGCGATCGGACCAGATGCCGAATGGAATCTGCATCAGCGCCTGCGTGAGGCCATAGGCGCCGACCGGCAGATGCCCGCCGAGCAGCGGCGTTCCGCCCGGCATGGACGCCCGCATGCAGGGCTGAGCACCGGCAACAGGAGGAACAGCCCCAACAGCCGCACGGCGTAGATCGCGGCCAGCGACGCGACGACGCGGCGCTCGGCGGGCAGGAGTGCCGCGCCCGACGGCTGGGCCACTGGAAATCCTCTTTGCGGTGCCCGGAATGGGCGGGCTATTCTATCAGGCTGCCCCGATGAGCCAGACCATCCACATCCGCGGCGCGCGGACGCACAACCTGCAAGGACATCGACCTCGAGCTGCCGCGCGACCGCGCTGATCGTCTTCACCGGCCTTTCCGGCTCCGGCAAGTCGTCGCTCGCCTTCGACACCATCTACGCCGAGGGCCAGCGGCGCTACGTCGAGTCGCTGTCGGCCTACGCGCGGCAGTTCCTCTCGATGATGGAAAAGCCCGACGTCGACGCGATCGAGGGCCTGTCGCCCGCGATCTCGATCGAGCAGAAGACGACGTCGCAACAATCCGCGCTCGACCGTCGGCACGGTGACCGAGATCTACGATTACCTGCGCCTCGCTCTTCGCGCGTGCGGGCATCCCGCGCTGTCCCGACCACGGCCTCGACCTCACCGCGCAGACCGTGAGCCAGATGGTGGACCAGGTGCTGGCGCTGCCCGAGGGCACGGCGGCTGCCGCTGATCGCGCCCGATCATCTCCGGCCGCAAGGCGAGCACCTGCAGGTCGTCGAGGAGCTGCGCGGCAGGGCTTCGTGCGCGCGCGCATCGACGGCAAGTACGTCGAGCTCGACGCGGCGCCGAAGCTCGATCCCCAAGAAGAAGCACTCGATCGATGCCGTGATCGACCGGCTGCAAGGTGCGGCCGGACCTGCAGCAGCGGCTCGCCGAGTCCTTCGAGACGGCGTTGCGCCTCGGCGAAGGCTCGGCGCGCGTCGCGTTCCTCGACGAGCCGAAGCGCGAGGAGCTCGTCTTCTCGGACACGCTTCGCCTGCCGGATCTGCGGCTACTCCGTGTCCGAACTCGAGCCGCGCCTGTTCTCGTTCAACAACCCGTTCGGCGCCTGTCCCGGCTGCGACGGCCTCGGGGTCAGGCAGTTCTTCGACCCGGATCGCGTCGTCACGAACGGCCAGCTCTCGCTCGCGAACGGCGCGGTGCGCGGCTGGGACCGGCGGAACGCCTACTACTTCCAGATGATCCAGGCGCTCGCGGACCACTACAGTTCGATCCCGAGGCGCGCGTCGACGCGAACCTGCCCCCGCGGCCCGCGAGGTCCTGATGCAGGGCAGCGGCGGCGAGGAAGTCGAGTTCCGCTATTTCGATTCGCGCGGCCGCACCGTGCGGCGCACGGCACAAGTTCGAGGGCATCCTGCCGAACCTCGAGCGGCGCTACCACGAGACCGAGTCGCTCGCCGTGCGCGAGGAACTCGCGCGCTACCTCGGCACCGCGCCGCTGCCCGGAGTGCGACGGCGCGCGGCTCACGAAAGCGCGCGCGATTCGTGTTCGTCGGCGGCACGTCGCTTCCCACGATCAGCGCCCTGCCCGTCCGCCGCGCGCTCGAGTTCTTCAATGTCCTGCAGCTCGAAGGCTGGCGCCAGAAGATCGCGGCGAAGATCGTCAAGGAGATCACGCGACCGCCTCGGTTTCCTCGTCGACGTCGGCCTCGACTACCTGACGCTCGACCGCAGCGCCGAGACGCTCTCCGGCGGCGAGGCGCAGCGCATCCGCCTCGCGTAGCCAGATCGGCTCCGGCCTGGTCGGCGTGCATGTACGTCCTCGACGAGCCGTCGATCGGCCTGCACCAGCGCGACAACCAGCGCGCTGCTCGACACGCTGCATCGCCTGCGCGACCTCGGCAACACGGTCATCGTCGTCGAGCACGACGAGGACGCGATCCGGCAGGCGGACCACGTCGTCGACCTCGGCCCCGGCGCGGGCGTGCACGGCGGACGCGTCGTCGCCCAGGGCACGCCGGCACAGATCGAGGCGAGTCCCGCGCTCGCTGACGGGCCAGTACCTCTCGGGCCGCAAGCGCATCGAGATCCCCGGAGAAGCGCGCGCAAGAGCGAGCCGAAGCAGCAGCTGAGGCTGCGCAAGGCGAGCGGCAACAACCTGAAGCAGATCGACGTGTCATTCCCGCGTCGGACTCCTGACCTGCGTCACCGGCGTCTCGGGCTCCGGCAAGTCGACGCTCGTGAACGACACGCTGTATCGCGTCGCCGCGCGTCGGCTCAGCCTCGTGCCGCGGACCAGCCGGCCGCCGTCCGCCGGAGTCGAGGGACTCGAGGCTGATCGACCGCGTGATCGACATCGACCAGAGCCCGATCGGCCGCACGCCGCGCTCGAATCCCGCGACCTACACCGGCCTCTTCACGCCGATCCGCGAGCTTGTTCGCGCGGCACGCCGAGGCGCGTCGCGCGGCTACCGAGCCGGGCCGCTTCAGCTTCAACGTCAAGGGCGGGCGCTGCGAAGCCTGCGAGGGCGACGGCGTCATCAAGGTCGAGATGCACTTCCTGCCGGACGTGTACGTCGCCGTGCGACGTCTGCAAGGGCAGGCGCTACAACCGCGAGACGCTCGAGGTCCACTACAAGGGCAAGAACATCCACGAGGTGCTGGACATGACGGTCGAGGACGCGGCGCGCGTTCTTCCAGCCGGTGCCGTCGATCGCGACGCAAGCTGCAGACGCTGCATCGACGTCGGCCTTGGCTACATGCAGCTCGGCCAGAACGCGACGACGCTCTCGGGCGGCGAGGCGCAGCGCGTGAAGCTCGTCGCAGGAGCTGTCGAAGCGCGCGACCGGACGCACGCTCTACATCCTCGACGAGCCGACCACGGGCCTGCACTTCCAGCGACGTCGAAGCAGCTGCTCGCGCGTGCTGCACCGCCTGCGCGACGAGGGCAACACCGTCGTCGTGATCGAGCACAACCTCGACGTGATCAAGACCGCCGACTGGGTGATCGACCCCGGTCCCGAGGGGCGGCGACGGCGGCGGCGCGCTCGTCGCCGAGGGCACGCCCGAGTTCAGCTCGCGCGCGCCGCAAATTCCTTTACCGGTCGTTACCTCGGCGTGCTGGCGCGCGGGAAGAAAGCCGCATGAATCGCAGAGTCGATTGCCGTCCCGACGCTTCGCGACGCCTGCTCGCCGCCCTGCCCGCCTTCGCCGGCGAGCTCGACGGTCACCAACGCCTGGTCGCGCACGACGCCGCCCGGCGTCACGGTGGGCGTCGTGTATTTCACGCTGAAGAACGACACGGGCAAGTCCGACCGGCTGTCAAGCTCTCGCCGATCGCGGCGAGTCCAGGTGCACCGCACCGAGGTCCTGGACGGCATCGCGCGCATGCGCGGGTCGCGGTGCTGCGTGGACGCCGGCCAGGCGCAATTCGCGCCGAATGGCATGCACGTGATGCTGATGGGGCTCAAGAAACCGCTGGTCGAGGGGCAGAAGTTCGAGCTCGACCTGCTGTTTGAGGTCGCGGGACCGCGGAAAGTCCAGGTCGTCGTCAGGGAAGTCCTAGATCGTCAGCGCCTCACCGCATGCGCCGGCCCCGCGCTCGTGAACTGTGTGCGCGATCTCGCCCGGCCCGCGCTTCTCCTGGAACTCTGCCGTTCGTGAATTCCGGCAGACGACGCCGCCAGCAGCGGATCGCGCCGGGGTTGCGTGACTGCTCGGCAACGGTCCACTCGCCGGCGTAGCGCGCGAAGATCAGCATCAGCCGCGCCGCGCCCGACGCCTCTGCTGCGAGAGCGCTTCCGTGATGAAGAACTGGTCGGCGGTAGATGCGCTTCGGGTCTTCGGTGCTCGCGAGGCTGCGCTGCACGACTGCAAAGCCGACCGGCTTCCTGCTCGCGCAGCACCAGGAACGCGGTGCAGCGGTCGTCGTGGAACCAGCCCTGGATGATTTCGGCGACGCTCTGCCCGGTGACGGTGAGCGACGGATACACGCCGGTCGGCCCCAGGCGGTCAGATCGGCGGGATACTCGCCGTACGTTTCTCTCGATCCAGTCGCGGTCCGACTTTCGACGATGCGCGCTTCGCGGATGGTGATCGGCATTCCGCATGTCCCGGAAAGAGAACGGCCGGGGAAGCCAGCGGGGTCCTCCGCTTCCATCCACCCGGCCGTTCAGGCCTAAACTTACAGCAATCGCTTACTGCGACGGCGGAGTGGCTTCCTTCGCAGCGTCGGCAGAGGCCGCAGCGTCCGCAGAAGCGTCGGCAGCAGCAGCTGGCATCGGCGGCGGCGGCGCCCGCGTCAGCAGCGGATTCGACGCAGCAGCGCCAGCAGCTTCAGCGGCGTTGCCCGTCGTAATGCAGCCGAGCTCGCGGCATCGGCAGCAGACTCGTAGCGTCATGGCGGCGTCGGCAGCTCCCATCCTTTCTGGCACCACAGGCGCCCAGCACGAGGGCAACCGCAATGGCGCCCCCAGATCTGTATCTATCGTCAGTTACCCAGTACGTCAGTGAGAAAAGCGAGCGCACTTCCGCGGCGTGAACAGCTCAATTTGTAGCTTTGCCGAAACGTCGCGTCGCCGGATTTTACCGGTATTACGAGAGGGTAAGCAAAGGTCGCCATGTTTGCGACAATCGCGCGTCTGCGGTTACGCTTTCCCTGTACTTTCCCAGGATGTGGCGATGGCGAAAAGGACACTCGACGTGCGCTCTACGGCGAACACCTCAAAGGCGGCGACTGGCGCGGGCCGACGGCGCTTTGGCCGCGGGCGGTTACGACGGACTCATCATCGGGTCTGGAAGTCAGGTCTACTTCTACCTCGACGACAGCACCTACCCGCTCCCGGCCGAACCCGCGCTACCGCGCCTGGCTGCCCGATGCCGCCACCCGGACTGTTTCGTGGTTTTACCGCCCCGGAAGTCCGCCCGAAGCTCGTGTTCCACCAGCCGGACGACTACTGGTACCCGCCGCCGGCGACGCCCGAGGAACCTGCTTGGACCCTCATTTCACGACCTTTGCGGTCAAAGCCCGCTCGCCGGCCGAGCTCAAGCGCGAAGCCGGCAAGGGCCGCTAAGCGGGCCATCCTGGCGGAGCCTGTGCCAGCCACCGAGGGCCTTGGCGACCATGACCCGCCGGCCGTTACGGGGCCCTGGACTACGCGCGGGCGGCCAAGACGCCCTACGAAATCGAGTGCATGGCCGAGGCGACGACAGCCGGTGTGCGCGCCCATCCGGGCCGCGGAACGGGCGTTCCGTGCGGGCGCCTCGGGTACGAGATCCACCCCGCGCTACTGCCGGGCAGCCGGTGCGCGCGAGGAGGAACTGCCCTACAACAACATCATCGCCTTCGACCGGCATGCGGCCGTCCTGCACTACCAGGTGCTCGACCGGAAGCGCCCGGCGAGCGTGAAATCCTTCCTGATCGACGCCGGCGCGCAGCACGCCGGCTATGCCTGCGACATCACCCGCACCTACGCCGCGGAGCCGGGCGAGTTCCTGGACCTCATCCGCTCGCTCGACACCGCGCAGCAGAAGCTGGTCGAGCGTGTGCGGCCGGGCACGGACTACCGGGACATCCACCTCGAGGCGCACCGCGCGATCGCGGGCGTCCTCGTCATGCATGGCATCGTGTCGGGATCGCCCGAATCGGCGGTCGAGAACGGCGTGACGTCGGTGTTCTTCCCGCACGGCATCGGCCACCTGCTCGGCATCATGGTGCACGACTCGGCGGGATTCGCAGCAGCGCCTGCGGGCGGCACGCGCGAGAAACCGGCCGGCCATCCGTACCTGGCGCCTGACGCGGGACCTCGAGCCGGGTTTCGCGGTCACGATCGAGCCGGGGATTTACTTCATCGACTCGCTGCTCGAGCAGGCGCGCGCGGACGGCCGCGGCGATGCAATCGACTGGAAGCGGGTCGAGGCGATCCGGCCCTGGGGCGGGATCCGGATCGAGGATGACGTGATCGCGCAGGCGGGCGCGCCGCGAAACCTCACGCGGGAGGCGTTCGCGGCGGCCTGAAGCCGGATTGCGTCAGCGCTGCTGGCGCAGGGGCGTCGCGGATCTCGGTCAGCAGCACTTCCTGCGCGCGGGGGCGGCGGCGGTGCTGCGGCGGTGCCGGCTTCTTGAGGCGGTTGATCGCCTTCAGCGCCATGAAGATCGCGGCCGCGATGATCAGGAAGTCCACCAGCGCCTGGATGAACTGGCCGTACTGGATGACGACCGGCGCGCCGGTCGCCGCGTTCTCGCCGAGCGTGACGCCGAGCTGCGAGAAGTCCACGCCGCCGATGATCCAGCCGAGCGCGGGCATGACGATGGCGTTCACGAAGGCCGACACTGATCTTGCCGAAGGCGGCGCCGATCACGAGGCCGACGGCGATGTCGACGACGTTGCCCTTCATCGCGAACTCTTTGAATTCCGTAAAGCAGGCCCATGGTCTTTCTCCCGTTCCGAAAAGGTAGACGCTCACCTTAAGGTAAAGGTGAGCGTCACCTTTATTAAGGCACAAAAAGCCGGGGATGTCCCCGGCTTCTCCATGGCGACCGCGGGGGCTCTCGCCGCCCGCAGAATGGAAAACCTTCAGCCTGCGGCCTTCTTGCGCTTTTTCGGCGCGGCCTCGCCCTTGCCGGCCTTCGGCGCCGCCTTCCTGGCGGGCTTCTCCGAAGCCTTCTTTCGGCGCGGCTTTTTCCTTCTTCTTCGCGGGCTTGTCCTCGGGCCGGGGCCACCGGCGCAGCGGTCAACTCGACCAGCTGCATCAGCGCCATCTCGCGCCGAGTCACCCGGACGCGGACCCATCTTGAGGATCCGCGTGTAGCCGCCGGCCCGGGTCTTGAACCGCGGCCCGATGTCCTCGAACAGCTTCTCGACGAGCGCGTCGTCCCGCAGCGCGTGATCCAGGCCCGGCGGCGGCCTGGCAGCGAGTCGTTCTTGCCGAGCGTGATGAGCGGCTCGACCACCCGGCGCAGTTCCTTCGCCTTCGGCAGCGTCGTGCGGATCGTCTCCGCGCGGATGAGCGCCGCGCACATGTTCCGCATCAGCGCCTTGCGGTGGGAGCTGTTGCGCGAAAGCTGGCGTCCCGACAGTTGATGTCGCATCTGGTTCTATCCCGTTACTCGCGCTCAGGCCGTGCGCAGCTCGTCTTCGCGGCGCAGCAGGACGCCGGCGGCCAGCCGTCGAGGCGCATGCCGAGCGTCAGCCCGTGGCTCTCGAGCACTTCCTTGATCTCGGTGAGCGACTTCTTGCCGAGGTTCGGCGTGCGCAGCAGCTCGACTTCCGTGCGCTGCACGAGGTCGCCGATGTAGTGGATGTTCTCGGCCTTGAGGCAGTTCGCGCTGCGCACCGTGAGCTCGAGCTCGTCGACCGGGCGCAGCAGGATCGGATCGACACTGCGTGCTCGGTCGGCCTCGACGGCGACCTCGTCCTGGCCCTGCGAGATCGACGAACACCGACGAGCTGGTCCTTCAGGATCGCGCCGGCGCGGCGGATGGCCTCTTCCGGCGTCGATCGTGCCGTTGGTCTCGATGTCGATGATCAGCTTGTCGAGGTCGGTGCGCTGCTCGACGCGCGCGCACTCGACGCTGTAGGTCACGCGGCGGACCGGGCTAGAACGAGGCGTCGAGCTGCAGGCGGCCGATCGGGCGGCTCTGCTCCTCGAACTCGAGGCGCTGGACGGCCGGGCGGTAGCCGCGGCCGCGCTCGACCTTGAGCGTCATGACAGCTCGCCGGCCTTGGTCAGGTTCGCGATCACGAGCTCGGGATTCACGATCTCGACGTCGTGGTCGATCTGGATGTCGCCCGCCGTGACCGGGCCCGGGCCCTTCTTGCAGAGCCGCAGCTCGACCGAGTCGCGCGCGTGCATGCGCGATCGCGACCTGACTTGAGGTTCAGCAGGATGTCGACGACGTCTTCCTGCACGCCCTCGATGCTGGTGTACTCGTGCAGCACGCCCTCGATCTCGGCCTCGGTGATCGGCGCTGCCGGGCATCGAGGACAGCAGCACGCGACGCAGCGCGTTGCCGAGCGTGTGGCCGAAGCCGCGCTCGAACGGCTCGATCACGATGCGCGCCTGGCGCGGCGCCGTCGGCGTGACCTTGACCGACGCGGGGCTCGAGGAATTCGCTTGACGGTACCTTGCATGGGACAGCTTCACCTAACTGCCGGGGCTTCGTGAAAGCCGGAGCCGCAGACATAAAAGGAAACGACTACTTCGAATACAACTCGACGACCAGGTTCTCGTTGATGTCCGGGAGGATCTCGTCGCGCTCCGGCAGCGACTTCAGCGTGCCGGTGAATTTCTTGTCGTCCACCTCGACCCAGTCCGGGCAAGCCGACCTGCGTCGCCGATCGCGAGCGACGGCCGCGATGCGGGCCTGCTTCGACTTCTCGCGCACCGCGATCACGTCGCCGGCCTTGCACTGGTACGAGGGCGACGTTGACCCCGTCGCCGTTGACCGTGGATCGCCTTGTGCTCAACGAGCTGGCGCGCCTCGGCGCGCGTGACCGCGAAGCCCATGCGGTAGACGACGTTGTCGAGGCGTGCCTCGAGCGAGCTGCAGCAGGTTCTCGCCGGTCGGCGCCCGGGCTGGCCCGCCGCCTTCGCGTAGTAGTTGCGGAACTGGCGCTCGAGCACGCCGTACATGCGGCGCAGCTTCTGCTTCTCGCGCAGCTGCAGGCCGTAGCCGGACAGGCGCGTGCGGCGCTCGCCCTTGACGCCGCCCGGCGGCACTCGAGCTTGCACTTCTGACTCGAGCGGCTTGACGCCACTCTTCAGGAACAGATCAGTGCCCTCGCGGCGCGAGAGCTTGCACTTGGGACCGAGGTATCTGGCCATTGTCCTCTTGAGCCTCAGACGCGCGACGCTTCTTGGGCGGGCGGCAACCGTTGTGCGGGATCGGCGTCACGTCCTCGATGCTCGTGACCTTGAGCCCGCAGGCATTCAGCGCGCGCACGGCCGACTCGCGGCCCGGGCCCGGGCCGCTGCACGCGGACTTCGACCGTGCTGCACGCCGTGTTCCTGCGCGGCCACGCCGGCCTTCTCGGCCGCGACCTGCGCGGCGAACGGCGTGCTCTTGCGCGAGCCGCGGAAGCCCGCAACCGCCCGAGGTCGCCCAGGACGAGCGTGTTGCCCTGGCGGTCGGTGATCGTGACGATCGTGTTGTTGAACGACGCGTGCACGTGCGCGATCGCGTCCGTACCTGGCGCTTGACCTTCTTGCGCGCCTTGCGCGCGGCGCGTCGGCTTCGCGCGCCCTTGTCGCCGCCTCGCGCCTCCTGCGCCCGGCGTCGCCGTTGCATCCGCTTGGCGTCCGGCTTCGCTCGGTCTGTCGGTTATGCTTTTGCTCGCTCATCAGACCTTGCCCGGCGGCGCGTTCGTCTTGATCGCCGCGCTTGCGCGGACCCCTGCGCGTGCGCGCATTGGTGCGCGTGCGCTGACCGCGCATCGGCAGGCCCTTGCGGTGACGGATGCCGCGGTACGCAGCCGAGATCCATCAGGCGCTTGATGCTCATCGAGACTCTCGCGGCGCAGGTCGCCTTCGACCGTGAAGCTGCGAGATCTGCGAGCGCAGCGCGTTGACCTCGGGCTCGGTCAGGTCCTTGCACGCTTGCGTCGACGGTGGCGACGTTCGCAGCCTTGCACACGGCCAGCGCCCGCGCGCGGCCGATGCCGTAGATGTGCGTAAGCCCGACCCACACGTGCTTGTTCATCGGAATATTGATGCCGGCGATACGCGCCATGGCTATTTAGACCTCGACCCGCGGTGAACAGCGCGGAAGTATAACTGAAAACGGCACTTTTATTCAACATTTCCAAGCCTCGTAGCGCTCAGCCCTGGCGCTGCTTGTGGCGCGCGTCGGACGAGCAGATGACGCACGACGACGCCGCGGCGGCGCACGATCTTGCAGTTCTTGCAGATCTTCTTGACCGATGGACGAACTTTCATGACTAATCACTCCGTTAGCGGGTCAGCCCGCCGCGGCCGTGGCCGCGCAGGTTGGCCTTCTTCATGAGCCCCTCGTACTGGTGCGACATCATGTGCGCCTGCAGCTGCGCCACGAAGTCCATGACGACGACGACCATGATGAGGAGCGAGGTGCCGCCGAAGTAGAACGGCACGCCGGCATAGGACATCAGGATCTCGGGCAGCAGGCAGACCGACCGTGACGTAGAGCGCGCCCCAGACCGTCAGGCGCGTCAGCACCTTGTCGATGTACTCGCCGGTCTGCTGGCCCGGGCGGATGCCCGGGATGAAGGCGCCGGACTTCTTCAGGTTCTCCGGCCGTCTCGCGCGAGTTGAACACGAGCGCGGTGTAGAAGAAGCAGAAGAAGATGATCAGCGCGCCGTAGAGCACCATGTGCAGCGGCTGGCCCGAGCCGAGCGCCGCGGCGACCGTCTGCAGCCAGCTGCCCGCGTCGCTGGTGCCGAAGAAGCTGCGCGATCGTCGCCGGGAACAGCAGCAGGCTCGAGGCGAAGATCGGCGGGATCACGCCCGACATGTTGAGCTTGAACGGCAGGTGCGTGGTCTGGCCGCGCGTACATGCGCCGGCCCACCTGGCGCTTGGCGTAGTTCGACCGGGATGCGGCGCTGGCGCGCGCTCGACGAACACGACAGAACGCCGTCGACGCGCGCCGACGATCAGCGACCAGGATGAGCGCGAACGCCGGCGTTGCATTTCGCCGTTGCGCACCTGCTCGCAGCGTGCCGCCGATCGCGGCCGGCAGGCCCGCGACGATGCCGGACAGGATGATCATCGAGATGCCGTTGCCGATGCCGCGCTCGGTGATCTGCTCGCCGAGCCACATCAGGAACATGGTGCCGGCGGTCAGCGTGATGGTCGCGGGCAGCAGGAACTGACGCAGCCCGGGTTGATGCACGCACGCCCTGGTTCTGCAATGCGACCGCGGCGGCGAAGCGCCTGGAACGCCGCCGAGCACGACGGTGCCGTAGCGCGTGTACTGCGTGATCTTGCGGCGGCCCGGACTCGCCTTCCTTGCTGCAGCGCCTGCCAGCGGCAGTACGACCACCGACATCATCTGCATGATGATCGACGCCGAGATGTAGGGCATGACGCCCATGCGCGAAGATCGACAGGCGCGCTGCAGCGCGCCGCCCGAGAACATGTTGAACATGCCGAGGATCGTGCCCTCCTGGTCGCTCGAAGAAGCGCGCGAGCGCGGCCGGGTCGATGCCGGGCACCGGAATGAAGGTGCCGATGCGGTACACGACGAGCGCGCCGAGCAGGAACAGCAGGCGACTGGCGCATCTCGGTGAAGCGCGTCGACTTCGCCGAATTGCGCAGCGCTGCATTGCCAGTCGCAGGTTGCCATGCCCGGTCTCCGGCCGCTCAGGCCGCCTTGCCCTCGTCGATCCTGCCGCCGGCGCTTCGATCGCCGCGCGCGCGCCCTTGGTCGCGACCACGACGCCCCTGCAGCGTCACCTGGCGTCTTGATCTCGCCGGACAGGATCACCTTCGCGCGCTCGGTCTGCGCCGGCACGACGCCGGCCTTCGAGCAGCGCCGCGAGGTCGATGAGTTCCGCTTTCGACCTTGTCAAGGTCCGTCAGCGTCACTTCGGCGCGCGTCGCCTTCATGGCCGAGCGGAAGCCCACCTTCGGCAGGCGGCGCTGCAGCGGCATCTGGCCGCCCTCGAAGCCGACCTTGTGGTAGCCGCCCTTGCGCGCGCGCTGGCCCTTGACGCCGCGGCCGCAGGTCTTGCCCTGGCCGGCGGAGGCGCCGCGGCCGACGCGCAGCGCGGCTTCGCTTGCTGCCGGCGCCGGGCTTGATGGTGTTCAGTCGCATGTCTTCGCCTCCTCAGGCCTCCTCGACGCCGAGCAGGTGCTCGGCGGCGTTGATCATGCCGCGCACTCGCCGGCGTGTCCTCCACGACCATCACGTCGCGGATGCGCCGCAGCCCGAGGCCGTCGACCGAGGCGCGGATGTTCTGCAGCTGCCCGTGCACGCTGCGATTCAACGTGACTTTGACTTGCTCTGTTGCTCATCGTCATCAGCCCAGTGATCTCGTCGACGAGTCTTGCCGCGCTTGGCCGCGATGTCGTCCGGCGAAGCCATGCGCTCGAAGCGCGTCGATGGTCGCGCGCACGACGTTGATCGGGTTGCGCGAGCCGTAGCTCTTCGCGAGCACGTTGCGCACGCCGGCGCACTCGAACACCGCGCGCATGCCGCCGCCCGCGATGACGCCGGTACCGTCCGAGGCCGGCTGCATGTAGACGCGGGTCGTGCCGTGCCGGCCCGTGACCGCGTAGTGCAGCGTCGATCGTTCGTCAGCGACACGTTGATCAGGTTCTTGCGCGCCTGCTGCATCGCCTTCGAGATCGCGACCGGCACTTCGCGCGCCTTGCCGTAGCCGAAGCCGACGCGGCCGGCGCCGTCGCCGACCACAGTCAGCGCCGTGAAGCCGAACTGGCGGCCGCCCTTGACGACCTTCGGCGATGCGGTTGACCGCCACCAGCTTCTCGATGCAGCTCGTCCGCCGGACTGTGCCCTTCTACTCTCGCCATCGATTGTCCGTCTGGTCTCAGAACTCGAGACCCGCTTCGCGCGCGGCCTCGGCGAGCGCCTTGACGCGCCCGTGGTACTGGAATCCCGAGCGGTCGAAGGCGACCTGTGCTCGATGCCTGCGGCCTTGGCCGCGCTCGGCGATCGCGCGGCCGACGGCCTTCGCCGCCGTCGACGTTGCCCGTGCCCTTCAGCTCCTTCGCGCACCGTCCTCCTGCACGGTCGACGCGGCCGCGAGCACCTTGGCGCCGTCCGGCGTCGATCACCTGGGCGTAGATGTGCTGCGGCGTGCGGTGCACCGTCAGGCGCGCCGTGCCGAGCTCGCGGATCTTGGCGCGGCCGCGGCGTCGCGCGACGCAGGCGCCGTGTCTTTTTCGTGAGCTGCCATGGCTTACTTCTTCTTCGCCTTCCTTCAGCACGATCTTCTCGCCGGAATAGCGCACGCCCTTGCCCTTGTAGGGCTCCGGGCGGACGGATAGCCGCGGATCTCGGCGGCGACCTGGCCGACCTTCTGGCGGTCGACGCCCTTGATCGACGATCTCGGTCTGGCTCGGCGTCTCGATCGTGATCGCCGTCCGGGCACCGGGAACGTGACCGGGTGCGAGAAGCCGAGCGTCAGGTTCAGGTTCTTGCCCTGCACGGCGGCGCGGTAGCCGACGCCGACGAGCTCGAGCTTCTTCTCGAAGCCCTTGGTGACGCCCGTGCACCATGTTCGCGAGGTGCGCGCGCGGCGCCCGCGCCGCGACGCGCTCATGCGTCGCCTTGACCTCGGCCACTGCGACGACGCAGCGTCTGGTCCTTCTGCGACACGCTGAGGCCGTCGGCGAGCGGCAGGCGTGAGCGCGCCCTTGGCGCCCTTCACGGTCACCGTGCCCGCGGCGATCGTCGCGTTGACGCCCTGCGGACAGGTCGACCGGCATTTTTGGCGATTCTCGACATGTGCATCTCCTGTAGCCTTCAGGCGACGACGCATGCAGGCACTTCGCCGCCCTGCGCCGGCGTGCGCGCGCCTGCGCGGTCGCGTCATGACGCCCTTCGGGCGTCGAGACGATGGCGACGCCCAGTGCCGCCCAGCACCTTCGGCAGCTCGTCCTTGCCGCGGTAGATGCGCAGCCCCGGGCGGCTGACGCGCTCGAGGCGGTCGATGACCGGCCGGCCCGCGTGGTACTTCAGGCGCGATCGACGAGCGCGGCTTGCCGCGCCGTCCTCGCTGACGACGAAATCGGCGATGTAGCCCTCGTCCTTCAGCACGCTGGACGATCGCCGTCCTTGACGCGCGAGGACGCACGGACGACCTCCGCCTTGCCGGCGGCCTGGCCGTTGCGGATGCGCGTCAGGAGGTCGGCAATCGGATCGGTCATGCTCATGCTGTTCGCGTTCCTTACCAGCTCGCCTTGCGAAGGCCGGGCACGTCGCCGCGCATCGTCGCCTCGCGCAGCTTCACGCGCCCGAGCCCGAACTTGCGGTACATGCCGCGCGAGCGGCCCGTGATCGCGCAGCGGTTGCGGGCGCGGCGCGGCCGAGTCGCGCGGCAGCGTCTGCAGCTGCCTCGACTCGCAGCTCTTCCTGCGACGCCTTCGGGTCGCGGATCAGCTTCCTTGAGCTTCGCGCGCCTGACGGCGTACTTCTTCACCACCTTGGCGCGGCGCTTCTCGCGCTCGACCATGCTGGTCTTAGCCATGACTGGTCCCTGACTTCCGGAACGGAAAGTTGAACGCTTCGAGCAGCGCGCGACCTTCGTGTCGTCGCCGCGCCGTCGTCGTGATCGTGATGTCCATGCCGCGGATCTGGTCGATCTGGTCGTACTGCGATCTCCGGGAAGATGATCTGTTCCTTCACGCCGAAGCTGTAGTTGCCGCGGCCGTCGAACGAGCGCGGCGTACACGCCGCGGAAGTCGCGGATGCGGGGCATCGCGACGTTGATCAGCCGGTCGAGGAACTCGTACATGCGCGCGCCGCGCAGCGTGACCTTGCAGCCGACCGGCAGGCCCTCGCGGATCTTGAACGTCGCGACCGCCTTGCGTTCGACTTGGTGACCAGCGGCTTCTGGCCGGTGATCTTCGCGAGGTCGCCGGTCGCGGCGTCCATGACCTTCTTGTCGGCCACGGCCTTCGCCGACGCCCATGTTCACCGTGATCTTGGTGATGCGCGGCACCTGCATGACGTTCTCGAGCCCGAGGTCCGTGCGCAGCTTCGGCTCGACGGTCTCGCGATAAAGTTTCTGCAGCCTGGCTGATCTGGCCATTTGTCCGGTCTCCACTTACGCGTCCACCAGCTCGTCATTCGACTTGAAGAAGCGCGCCTTGCGCCCGTCCTTCAGGGTCCTGATGCCGACGCGGTCGGCCTCTTCGTCGCCGGGTTCAGCAGCGCGACGTTCGAGACGTGACAGCGGCGCCTCCTTCGATGATGCCGCCCTGCACGCCGCGCTGCGGGTTCGGCCGCTGGTGCTTCTTGACCATGTTGACGTTCTCGACGACCACGCGGCCGTCGGCGTGGCACGGCGATCACGGCGCCGGTGCGGCCCTTGTCGCGGCCGGCCGTGCACGATGACGCTGTCACCTCTTGCGGATCTTGTTCATCACAGCACCTCCGGTGCGAGCGAGATGATCTTCATGAACTGCACGTTGCGCAGCTCGCGCGTCACCGGCCCGAAGATGCGGGTGCCGATCGGCTCGAGCTTGCTGGTCAGCAGCACGGCCGCGTTGCCGTCGAAGCGGATCAGCGAGCCGTCGCCGCGACGCACGCCGCTCGCGGTGCGACCACGACCGCGTCGTAGACCTCGCCCTTCTTGACCTTGCCGCGCGGGATCGCGTCCTTGACGCTGACCTTGATCACGTCGCCGACGCCGGCATAGCGGCGGCGCGTGCCGCCCATGCACCTTGATGCACATCGAGCTCGCGCGGCGCCGGAATTGTCCGGCCGCCTGCAATCGCGTCCTGCAGCTGGATCATGGCGCTGCTCCTCCCGCCTCATTCCGCCGGCGCGCGCTCGATGACGCGCACCAGGGTCCACGACTTGTGCCGCGAAAGCGGGCGGCACTCGCGAGATCGCCACGGTGTCGCCCTGCGCGGCACCTCGTTCTTCTCGTCGTGCGCGAGCAGCTTGGTCGTGCGGCGCACGTACTTGCCGTAGGTCGGGTGCTTGATCAGCCGCTCGACCTCGACGGAGATCGTCTTGTCCATCTTGGTTGCTGACGACGCGTGCCGGTGAGCGTCTTGCGCCCTTGTCGGCAGCTCTCTTCGGCAGTTTCGCGCTCATCACGCTTCTTGCTCCCCGCCTGCGCGCGATCCAGCTCTCGTTCAGCATCGTCTTCACGCGCGCGATCTTGCCCATGGCCTTTGCGATGCTGGTCCGGCGCGCCGGCTGGCCCGAGGCCGACGGCCATGCGCAGGTTGAACTGCTCCTTGCGCAGCTCCGCGAGCTCGTCGCGCAGTCTGCGCGCGTCTTGCCGCGCAGCGACTTCAACGACCGGGCCCGCTCCTTGATGTTCTTCGCTCATCAGCGCACCTGCCGCTTCACGAACGCGGTCGAGACCGAAAGCTTGGCCGCCGGCCAGCTGAACGCCTCGCGCGCGATCTCTTCGGCACGCCCTCGATCTCGAACAGCACCTTGCCGGGCTGTCACCTTGGCGACCCAGTACTCGACGTTGCCCTTGCCGCTGCCCATGCGCACCTCGAGCGGCTTCTGCGTGATCGGCACGTCCGGGAACACGCGGATCCAGATCTGGCCGCCGCGCTTCACGTAGCGCGTCATCGCGCGGCGCGCCGCCTCGATCTCGCGCGCGGTCATGCGCGCAGCGGTCGGTCGCCTTCAGCGCCGAAGTCGCCGAACGCGACCGAGCTGCCGCGGTGCGAGCCGCCCTTCAGGTTGCCCTTGAACTGCTTGCGGATACTTGGTCCGCTTTGGCTGCATCATGTCGTGCTATCCTTCAGCTCAGCCGGCCGCCGGCTCAGGCGCCGCGGGCGGCGCGGCTTCGGCAGCCTTCTCGGCCGTCCGTCGCGGCCTCGGCCTCGACGCACTTCCGCTTCCGGCCTCGCGGTCGAACACCTCGCCCTTGAAGATCCAGACCTTGACGCCGATGACGCCGTAGGTCGTCTGCGCCTCGGCCGATGCCGTAGTCGATGTCGGCGCGGAACGTGTGCAGCGGGATGCGGCCCTCGCGGGTCCACTCCGTGCGCGCGATCTCGGCGCCGTTCAGGCGGCCGGCGATCGCGCACCTTCACGCCCAGCGCGCCGCTGCGCATGGTGTTCGTGACGGCGCGCTTCATGGCGCGGCGGAACATCACGCGCTTCTCGATCTGCTGCGCGATGCCTTCGGCGACCAGCTGTCGCGTCGAGCTCGGGCTTGCGGATCTCCGGCGATGTTGAGCCGCACGTCGCTGCACGGCCATCCTCATCAGCTTGCGCGACCTCGATGCGCAGCTCTCGATGTCCTCGCCCTTCTTGCCGATCACGACGCCCGGGCGCGCCGGTGTGGATCGTGATGTTGGCCTTGCGCGCGGCGCGCTCGATGTGGATGCGGCTGACCGAGGCTTCCGGCGAGCTTCTGCTGCAGGAACTCGCGCACCCGCCAGTCGGAGCAGGATGTACGCCGGGAAGTCTTCGGTGTCGGCGTACCAGCGCGACGTCCAGTCGCGCGTGATGCCGAGACGGATGCCGATCGGATTGACCTTCTGACCCATGTGCGCCTGCTCCCGTCTTACCGTCGCCTGTCGGCGACGGTGATCCTGATGTGGCTGTTGCGCTTGACGATGCGCGTTGCCGCGACCCTTGGCGCGCGCGTGCGAAGCGCTTGAGCCACCGGCGCCGCGTCGACCTCGATGCAGCGCGACCTTCAGCGTCGTCGATGTCCGCGTCGTGGTTGTTGCTCGGCGTTCGCGATCGCCGACTCGAGCACCTTGCGCACGAGCTTCGCGCCCTTCTTCGGCGTGTACGCGAGCGTCGCGAGCGCCATCGCCGACGGGCTGGCCGCGCACCAGGTCCGCGACGAGGCGGCACTTCTGCGGCGAGATGCGCGCGTAGCGCAGGATGGCTGATACCTGCATGCGCTTACTCCGGCCGCCGTCGACCTTCTTGCGCCGACGAGTGACCCTTGAAAGTGCGGGTCGGCGCAAACTCGCCGAGCTTGTGGCCGACCATGTTCTCGGTGACGAGCACCGGCACGTGCTGGCGGCCGTTGTGCACCGGCGATCGTGAGACCCACCATGTCCGGCAGGATCATCGAGCGGCGCGACCAGGTCTTGATCGGCCGGCGGTCGTTCTTGGCCGCGCCACCTGCACCTTCTTCGCGAGGTGCAGGTCGACGAACGGGCCTTTCTTCAGCGAACGTGGCATCTCGCTTACGCTCCTTCTTGCGGCGCTGGACGATCATGCCGTCGGTGCGCTTGTTCGTGCCGCGTCTTCTTGCCCTTGGTCTGCCAGCCCCACGGCGACACCGGGTGCGGGTTGCCCTGGCCGGACTTGCCCTCGCCGCCGCCGTGCGGGTGGTCGACCGGGTTCATCACGACGCCGCGCACCGTCGGGCGGATGCCGCGCCAGCGCTTCGCGCCGGCCTTGCCGTAGACTGCGCAGGTTGTGCTCGTCGTTGCCGACCTCGCCGATCGTCGCGCGGCAGTCGACGCTGACCTTGCGCGTCTCGCCGGACTTGAGCCGCAGGATCGCGTTGACTCGCCCTCGCGCGCCGCGAAGCTGCGCGGAGGCGCCGGCGCTGCGCGCCAGCTGCCCGCCCTTGCCGGGCTTCAGCTCGATGTTGTGGACTGATCGAGCCGACCGGGATGTGCCGCAGCGTGCATCGCATTGCCCGCGCTTGATCGGCGCAGTCGGCGCCCGACCGCAGCTCGTCGCCGGCCGCGACGCCCTTCGGCGCGAGGATGTAGCGGCGCTCGCCGTCCTTGTAGAGGAGCAGCGCGATGTGCGACGTCCGGTTCGGGTCGTACTCCGGGCGCTCGACCTTGCGCGACGATGCCGTCCTTGTCGCGGCGGAAGTCGATCATCCGGTAGCATGTGCTTGTGGCACCGAGCCCTTGTGGCGCGTCGTCAGGCGGCCGACGTTGTTGCGCCCGCCGGTCGACTTGTGGCCGACGACGAGTGCGCGACCGGGCCGCCCCTGTGCAGGTGCGAGCGGTCGGGGCGCAGCTGGAAGCGCGTTCCCGGCGAAGTCGGCTTGAGTTTCTTGAGTGCCATGTTGCTATCCAGTTCACGCAGGCCGCGCGTCAGGCGCGCTCGCTGCCACCCAATTCGATCTGCTGCCCCTCGGCGAGGCGGATGTAGGCCTTCTTCCAGTCCGGCCGGCGGCCGCTCGAGCGCCCGAAGCGCTTCGCCTTGCCCGGCTGGTTCACGACGTGCACGGTGTCCACCTTCACTTCGAAGAGGAACTCGACGGCCGCGCGGATCTCCGGCTTCGTCGCCGTCGCGGCGCACGCGGAACACGTACTGGTTGCCCTCGCGTCGCGATGCGCGCGGCCTTCTCCGAGACGTGCGGCGCGATCACGACGGTCGACAGGTAATCCTTCGATGGCGTGCTCATGCGAGCTTCTCCTCGAGCATGCGCAGCGCGCCGACGGTCGCGAGCACCTTCGGGTAATGCGCCAGCGCGACCGGGTCGAGGCTCGCCACGGTGCAGCACGTCGACGTTCACGAGGTTGCGCGACGCGAGGTCGAGCTTCTCGTCGTAGGCCTCGATCAGGATCAGCACGTGGTCGAGGCCGAGCTCGGCCAGCTTGCCGACCAGCATCTTGGTCTTCGGCGCCTCGAGCTCGAGCTAGCCGGTCACGACCAGGCGTTCCTGCCGCGCGAGTTCGGAGAGCAGCGAGCGGATCGCGCCGCGATACATCTTGCGGTTGACCTTCTGCGCGTGAACTGCGGGCTTCCGCCGCGAACGCGCGGCCGCCGCCGACCCAGATCGGGCTGCGGATGGAGCCTGCGCGCGCGCCGGCCCGGTGCCCTTCTGGTTCCACGGCTTCGGCCGCCGCCGCGCACTTCGGCCTTCGTCAGCTGCGCCTTGGTGCCCGGCACGGCCCGCGGCCGCGTAGGCCGTCAGGACCTGGTGCACCAGCGGCTCGTTGAACTCGCGGCCGAAGGGTCGCGTCGGAGAGTTCGGATCTCGGAGCCCTTGGCCCCGCCATTCACAAGCTTGAGCTTCATCGCGAGTGACCCCCGATCACTTCTTCGCGCGCGCCGGCGCGATCTTGCCGCCGCGTCTGCGCGGCGGCCTTGACCGACGGGCGGACGACGACGCGGCCGCCCAGGGCGCCCGGCACCGAACCGCTGACCAGCAGCAGGTTCCGCTCGACGGTCCACCTGGACGACCTTGAGGTTCTCCACGGTGCAGTTCACCGCCCATACGGCCGGACATGCGCTTGCCCGGGAACACGCGGCCCGGCGTCTGGCGCTGGCCGATCGAGCCGGGCGCGCGGTGCACGACCGGAGGCGCCGTGGCTCGCCATGCCGCCGGCGAAACCGTGGCGCTTCATGACGCCCGCATAGCCCTTGCCGATCGTGGCGCCGGCGATGTCGACGATCTGGCCTTCCTTGAACAGGTCGACCTTGAGTTCGGCGCCCGTCTCAGGTCCGCGCCTCGCCTTCGGCGAGGCGGAACTCGACGAGCTTCTCGCCCGGCAGCACGCCCGGCTTGGCGTAACGGGATGCGACCGGCTGGTGAGCCGGGAGGCACGACGGGTACCGAAAGTGACCTGGACGGCGCGATAGCCGTCGGCCTTCGAGTCCTTCACCTGCACGATGCGATTCGGCAGGGCCTCGATGACCGTCACCGGCAGGGAATCGCCTGCGTCGGTGAAAACCCGAGTCATGCCGGCCTTACGGCCGACCAGACCTATGGTCATGATTTGTATCCTTTTTCACCGCGCCGGCTGCAATTGGCCGACGCTGCCCTGTCGCCGGGCTACGCCCGGCCCGCAAAGCCGCCCAGTATAGCGGCCCGAAAATCAGTTCAACTGCCGTCAATTCAGCTTGATCTGCACGTCCACGCCGGCCGGCAATTCGAGGCGCATCGAGCGTCCACGGTCTTGTCGGTGGGGTTCACGATGTCCATGAGCCGCTTGTGCGTGCGGATCTCGTACTGGTCCCGCGCGTCCTGTGTCGCCATGCGGCGAGACCAGCACGGTGAAGCGCTCGATCTTCGTCGGCAGCGGTACGGGACCGCGGACGGTTGCGCCGGTGCGCGCGCGCCGTCTCGACGATCTCCCGCGCCGAAGTGTCGATCAGCTTGTGATCGAAGGCCTTCAGGCGGATGCGGATATTCTGACTGGTCGCCATCATCCGCTCCTTACTTCAGAACCTTCGACACGACGCCGGCGCCGACGGTGCGGCCGCCCTCGCGGATGGCGAAGCGCAGGCCCTCTTCCATCGCGATCGGCGCGATCAGCTCCACCACCATCTTGATGTTGTCCCCCGGCATCACCATCTCGACGCCCGGCCGGCAGCTCGATGCTGCCGGTCACGTCCGTGGTGCGGAAGTAGAACTGCGGCCGGTAGCCCTTGAAGAACGGCGTGTGCCGCCCGCCCTCCTCCTTGGTCAGCACGTACACCTCGCACCTCGAACTGCGTGTGCGGGTTGATCGAGCCGGGCTTCGCCAGCACCTGCCCGCGCTCCACTTCCTCGCGCTTGGTGCCGCGCAGCAGCACGCCCACGTTGTCGCCCGCCTGGCCCTCGTCCAGCAGCTTCCTGAACATCTCCACGCCCGGTGCAGGTCGTCTTGGTGGTCGGCTGCAGGCCCACGATCTCGACCTCGTCGTTCGACCTTCACGATGCCGCGCTCGATGCGCCCCGTCACCACCGTGCCGCGGCCCGGAGATCGAGAACACGTCCTCGACCGGCATCAGGAACGGCTTGTCGATCACCCGCTCCGGCATCGGGATGTAACGGTCCATCTCCGCCACCAGCTTCACGATCGCGTCCGCGCCCGAGCTCGCCCGCGTCGCCCTCCAGCGCCTTCAGCGCCGATGCCGATGCACGATCGGGGTCTTGTCGCCCGGGAACTTGTACGTCGATCAGCAGCTCCCGCACCTCCATCTCCACCAGCTCCAGCAGCTCCGCGTCGTCCACCATGTCCGCCTTGTTCATGTACACCACGATGTACGGCACGCCCACCTGGCGCGCCAGCAGGATGTGCTCGCGCGTCTGCGGCATCGGGCCGTCCGCCGCCGACACCACCAGGATCGCCCCGTCCATCTGCGCCGCGCCCGTGATCATGTTCTTCACGTAGTCCGCGTGCCCCGGGCAGTCCACGTGCGCGTAGTGCCGCGCGTCGCACTGGTACTCCACGTGCGCCGTCGCAATCGTGATGCCGCGCGCCTTCTCCTCCGGCGCCTTGTCAATCTGGTCGTACGCCATGAACGTCGCCGCCGTGCTTCTCCGCCATCACCTTCGTCAACGCCGCCGTCAGCGTCGTCTTCCCGTGATCCACGTGCCCAATCGTCCCCACGTTCACGTGAGGCTTGGAGCGCACGAATTTCTCTTTGGCCATGGCGTACTTCTCTCCTCTTAAGAGCGCTTTCTTCAGGACCGTCTCGGCGACGTTGTTCGGCACTTCGACGTACTTCTCGAATTCCATCGTGAAGGTCGCGCGGCCCTGGCTCATCGAGCGCACGGTCGTCGCGTAGCCGAACATCTCCGCGAGCGGGACGTCGGCGGTCACGACCTTGCCGGACACGCGTTTCATCCATGCCGGTGATCTGGCCGCGGCGGCGGTTCAGGTCGCCGATCGACGTCGCCCGGAGTATTCCTCCGGCGTCACGACCTCGACGCTTCATGATCGGCTCGAGCAGCACCGGCTTCGCCTTGCGCGAAGCCTTCCTTGAATGCCATCGAGCCTGCGATCTTGAACGCCATCTCGCTCGAGTCGACGTCGTGGTACGAGCCGTCGAGTCAGCGCGACCTTCACGTCGACGATCGGGAAGCCGGCGATCACGCCGTTCCCGGCTGCTTCCTTGATGCCCTTGTCCACCGCCGGGATGTACTCGCGCGGCGATCGCTGCCGCCGACGATCTCGTTGACGAACTCGTAGCCCTTTGCCCTCCTCGTAGCGGCTCGAGGCGTGAGCCAGACGTGGCCGTACTGGCCGCGGCCGCCGGACTGGCGCACGAACTTTGCCTTCCTGCTCGACCGTGACTCGCGGATGGTCTCGCGGTAGGCGACCTGCGGCTTGCCGACGTTCGCATCGACCTTGAACTCGCGCTTCATGCGGTCGACGATGATCTCGAGGTGCAGCTCGCCCATGCCGGAGATGATCGTCTGCCCGGACTCCTGGTCGGTCGAGACGCGGAACGACGGGTCTTCCTTCGCCAGCCGCTGCAGCGCAATGCCCATCTTTTCCTGGTCGGCCTTGGTCTCGGCTCGACGGCGACCGAGATCACCGGCGCCGGGAATTCCATCTTCTCGAGCACGATGACGTCGTCCGGATCGGACAGCGTGTCGCCGGTCGTCACGTCCTTGAGGCCCACGGCCGCGGCGATGTCGCCGGCGCGGACTTCCTTGATCTCCTCGCGATCGCTCGCATGCATCTGCAGCAGCCGCCCGATGCGCTCCTTGCGCGAGCGGTTCGGCACGTAGACCTGGTCGCCCGGAGGAGAGCGTTCCGGAGTACACGCGGAAGAAGGTCAGGTTGCCGACGAACGGGTCGTTCAGGATCTTGAACGCGAGCGCGGAGAACGGCGCCTCGTCGCGTGGGCGGGCGCGTCATGTCCTCGCCTTCCTCGCTCTGGCCCTTGACGTCGGGCACTTCGAGCGGCGACGGCATGAACTCGATGACCGCGTCGAGCACGCGCCTGCACGCCCTTGTTCTTGAAGGCGGAGCCGCAGGTGACGATGCAGATCTCGTTCCTGATCGCGCGCTCGCGCAGGCCCTGTGCGGATGTCCTCGGTCGAGAGCGTGCTTGGTCTCGAGGTACCTGTTCAGCAGCTCCTCGTTGCCCTCGGCGGCGGCACTCGATCATCTTGGTGCGGAACTCGTCGCACTGCGCCTTCATGTCCGCCGGGATCGTCCCGGTACTCGAAGCTGCATGCCCTGGGTGTCGTCGTCCCACCAGATGGACTTCATGCTTGATCAGGTCGACGATGCCCGCGAAGTTCTCTTCCGCGCCGATCGGCAGCTGGATCACGACCGGGTTGCCCCGTCAGGCGCGTGCCGGATCTGCTCCACGCAGCGCAGGAAGTTCGCGCCCGCGCGGTCCATCTTGTTGACGAACGCGACGCGCGGCACGCTTGTACTTGTTCATCTGCCGCCAGACCGTCTCGGACTGGGGCTGCACGCCGGACACCGCGCAGTACACGGCGCACCGCCGAGTCGAGCACGCGCAGCGAACGCTCGACTTCGATCGTGAAGTCGACGTGCCCGGGCGTGTCGATGATGTTGATGCGGTGCTCGGGGTAATGGTTGTCCATCCCCTTCCAGAAGCAGGTGGTCGCCGCGGCGGTGATCGTGATGCCGCGCTCCTGTTCCTGCTCCATGTAGTCCATCACGGCCGCGCCGTCATGGACCTCGCCGATCTTGTGCGAGACGCCCGTATAGAAAAGCACGCGCTCGGTCGTCGTCGTCTTTCCGGCGTCGATGTGCGCCGAAATGCCGATGTTCCGATAAAGCTCGATGGGCGTGTTGCGCGGTGCATGGTCGTCTCTCTACCAGCGGTAGTGCGCGAAGGCCTTGTTGGCCTCCGCCATGCGATGCGTGTCTTCGCGCTTGCGCACGGCCGTGCGCCGCGGTTCTCGGCCGCGTCCATCAGCTCGTGTGCCAGGCGGTGGGCCATGGACTTCTCGCTGCGCGCACGCGCGGCTTCGATCAGCCAGCGCATGGCCAGCGTCTGCCGGCGCGCCGGGCGGACTTCGACCGGCACCTGGTAGGTCGCGCCGCCGACGCGGCGGGACTTCACCTCGACCGCAGGCTTCACGTTCTCGAGCGCATTCGAGAGCACTTCGAGCGCGGCGTCGCCCACGCGTTGCCGGTCTTCTCCGTGATGCGGTCGATCGCGCCATAAACAATGTGTTCGGCGGCGGATTTCTTGCCGCTCGTCATGATCATGTTCATGAACTTGGCGAGCATCTCGCTGCCGAACTTCGGGTCCGGGAGGATGATGCGCGTCGGCGCGGATGTACGACGGGACATGGCTGTCTCTCTCCGTTACTTCTTCGGGCGCTTGGCGCCGTACTTGAGCGGCTCTGCTTGCGGCTCGGTGACGCCGGCGCAGTCGAGCGTGCCGCGGACCGTGTGGTAGCGAACGCCCGGCAGGTCCTTCACGCGGCCGCCGCGGATCATGCACCACCGAGTGCTTCCTGCAGGTTGTGGCCTTCGCCGCCGATGTAGCTCGTGACCTCGTAGCCGTTGGTGAGCCGCACGCGGCAGACCTTGCGCAGCGCCGAGTTCGGCTTCTTCGGCGTCGTCGTGTAGACGCGCGTGCACACGCCGCGGCGCTGCGGCGAGCGTTGCAGCGCCGGCACCTTGGACTTGTAAGTGGGAGCCACGCGGCCGCCACGGATCAGCTGGTTCGTCGTCGACATACCGTCCCTACTGCCCCGCTCCGGCCGGATTGCCGGACGCATGAAACACCGGGCCGCCCTGTGGCGGCCCGGATACTGTTGTTTGGCTATTCCACCCCGCCCGTATATGGGGGCGGGGCCCGAAAAGCCCGCGATTGTAGATACCCGCCCAATAGGTCGTCAAGCCGAACCCGGGGCTGTTTCTGGCCAGCCGAGGGCGCTGCGGCAAGGCATTGTTTTTATTGAACTTCTTGTGGGTCCGCCGGCTATGCGTCCGCGCTGGCGCATGAGCGTGCTCTTGCCGAACAGCGAACCCAGCAGGTCGACGGCCACTTCGGCCGTCTTGTTGTGCAGGTCGAAGGCCGGATTGAGCTCCATGACGTCGACCGAACCGAGCGACCCGGTGTCGGCAATCATCTCCATGCAGAGCTGCGACTTCGCGATAGGAGGGACCCCCGGGAACCGTCGTGCCCACGCCCGGCGCGATTTCGGGATCGAGGAAATCGACGTCGAAGCTCACGTGCAGGTGCGTGTTCCGGTCGAGGCCCGACAGCGCCGCCTGCATCGTCTGCCCGCATGCCCATCTCGTCGATGTAGCGCATGTCGAACACTTCGAGGCCGATCTGGTGCACGAAGCGCTTTTCGCCCTCGTCGACGCTGCGGATCCCGATCTGCCGGATGACGCCGGGCTCCATGATCGGCGTCTTGCCGCCGATGCCGATCGAGTTCCGGCGGGACCGAAACCGCAGAGGACCGCGACCGGCATGCCGTGGATGTTGCCGCTCGGCGTCAGGACGTTCGTGTTCGAATCGGCGTGCGCATCGAACCAGATCACGCGGAGCTTCCGGCCCTGTTCGCTGCAATGGCGCGCCACGGCGCTGATCGACCCGATCGCGAGGCAGTGATCGCCGCCCAGCAGGATCGGCAGTCGCGATGCCGTGAGCTCGGAACGCAGCGCGTCATGCACCGCACGGTTCCATGCCACGACTTCCGCCAGGTGACGGTAGCCGTCGACCGGCGGCAGTCCAGGATTGCCCGGACCCTGCAGGTTGCCCCGATCGAGCACTTCGACGCCCTGCGATTCGAGCATGGACTGAAGGTGCGCCACGCGCAGGGCTTCCGGCCCCATCGACGCGCCACGCGTGCCGGCACCGACATCCGTCGGCGCACCGATCAGGAAACCTTCTTGGCTCTTCGGTCTGGCATGGCGCGGCCGACCCACAGTGTAACGGTAACGCCGAATTCCCGGCACGATCCGGCGGTCCGGTATCATCCGCGCTATCCAGCTGCGCTGCATCCGAGGTGAGTCATGTCGCTCACAGCCCATAGCCTGATCGACCTCGAATCCCGCCTCGGGGCGCACAATTACAAGCCGCTGGATGTCGTGCTGGTGCGCGGCGAAGGCGTGTGGGTCTGGGACACGGACGGCAAGCGATATCTCGATTGCCTGTCGGCGTATTCGGCCCTGAACCAGGGCCACTGCCATCCCAGGATCCTCGCGGCGATGGTCGAGCAGGCCAAGCGCCTCACGCTGACTTCCCGCGCTTTTCGCAACGACCAGCTCGCGTTGCTCTATGAGGACCTGGCGAAGCTCACCCGCTCGCACAAGATCCTGCCCATGAACAGCGGCGCCGAGGCCGTCGAGTCGGTCATCAAGGCCGTGCGCAAGTGGGGCTATGAAGTGAAGGGCGTCGCCCCGAGCGGGCCGAGATCATCGTCTGCGCCAACAACTTCCACGGACGCACGCTGGCGATCGTCGGCTTCAGCACGGATCCCGACGCACGCGGCGGCTTCGGCCCGTTCGCGCCCGGCTTTCGCGTCGTTCCGTTCGGGGACTTCGATGCACTTGAGGCCGCGATCAACGAAAACACGGTCGCATTCCTGGTGGAGCCGATCCAGGGCGAGGCCGGCGTCATCATCCCGCCGGCCGGCTACTTCGCCCGCGTGCGCGCGCTGTGCAGCGAACGCAACGTGACGCTGATCCTCGACGAGATCCAGACCGGCCTCGGCCGCACCGGGAAACTGCTGGCGGAAGAGCACGAGGGCATCGAGGCGGACGTGACGCTGATCGGCAAGGCGCTCTCGGGCGGCTTCTATCCGGTCTCCGCCGTGCTGTCGAACTCCGAAGTGCTGGGCGTGCTCAAGCCCGGCCAGCACGGCAGCACGTTCGGCGGCAATCCGCTCGCCTGCGCGGTCGCGCGCATGGCGCTCAAGGTGCTCATCGACGAGGGCATGATCGAAAATGCGGAAAAGCAGGGTGCCTATTTCAAGGCCCGGCTCGAGGGCATTCGAAGCGACCTGGTTCGCGACGTCCGCGGCCGCGGGTTGATGCTTGCCGTCGAGCTGCGGGAAGACGCCGGCGGAGCCCGCCAGTATTGCGAACGGCTGCGGGATCGCGGCCTGCTCGCCAAGGACACGCACGATCACACGATCCGCATCGCCCCGCCGCTGCCGATCACGCGCAGCGACGTCGACTGGGCCTGCGACACCTTCGCCGAGGTGCTCGCGACGGGGTGAAGCCGGCTGATACCCGGGCCCGGCAGTCGCCGGGCCCGGGTCTCCGGTCTTATTCGGCGACCGCCTCCGTGACGGCCGGCTCTTCGCCCGCCACCTCGGCGCTGCCGGAATCGAGGAACCCGCGGTGGGTCGCGTCCTCGCGGCCCTTGCGGCGCTGGGCGTGGAAGGAGAATCCGGTGCCCGCCGGAATGAGCCGGCCGACGATGACGTTCTCCTTGAGTCCGCGCAGGTCGTCCTTGATGCCGCGGACCGCCGCATCGGTCAGCACGCGCGTCGTTTCCTGGAACGAGGCCGCGGAGATGAACGAGTCGGTCTGCAGCGAGGCCTTGGTGATGCCGAGCAGCATCGGCTCGTACACCGCAGGCTTCTTCTTCTCGCCCACGATGCGGTCGTTGAGCTCGAGGATGCGCGCGCGCTCGAGCTGCTCGCCGCGCAGCAGCGTCGAGTCGCCCGGATTCCTGTGACCTCGACCTTGCGCAGCATCTGCCGGACGATGACCTCGATGTGCTTGTCGTTGATCTTCACGCCCTGGAGCCGGTAGACGTCCTGGATCTCGCGCGTGAGGTAGTTGGCGAGCGCCGCCACGCCCTGCAGGCGCAGGATGTCGTGCGGGTTCGGCTCGCCTTCCGCGATCACTTCGCCGCGCTCCACGTGCTCGCCTTCGAACACGTTCAGCTGGCGCCACTTCGGGATCAGCTCCTCGTAGCGTCTCGCTGTTCTCGCCGGTGATGATCGAGGCGGCGCTTGCCCTTGGTCTCGCGTGCCGAAGCTCACGGTGCCCGTGACCTCGGCAAGAATCGCCGGTTCCTTCGGCTTGCGTGCCTCGAACAGGTCCGCGACGCGCGGCAGGCCGCCCGTGATGTCGCGGGTCTTCGACGATTCCTGCGGGATGCGCGCGATGACGTCGCCGACGGACACCTTGGCGCCGTCTTCGAGGTGACACGAGCGCCCCGGCAGGCAGCGTATAGACCGCCGGGATGTCGGTGTTGGCGAAGGTGACTTCTTTGCCCTTCGCATTCACGAGCTTCAGCACCGGGCGCAGGTCGCGGCCGGCCGCGCGCGCGCTGCTTCGGATCGAGCACCTCGACCGAGCTGACAGGCCCGTGACCTCGTCGACCTGCGACTGCACGGTGACGCCGTCGACGAAGTCGTTGAAGCGGATGAAGCCCGCGACCTCGGTGACGACCGGATGCGTGTGCGGGTCCCAGTTCGCGACGATCTGGCCCGGCTGCACGGCCTTGCCCTCGTCCGCGACGATGGTCGCGCCGTACGGGATCTTGTAACGCTCGCGTTCGCGGCCGAACTCGTCGATCACGCCGATCTCGCCGGAGCGCGACGTCGCGACCAGGTGGCCCTTCTCGTGGCGCACGGATCTTCACGTTGTGGAAGCGCAGCGTGCCCTTGCTCTTGATCTCGACGAGCGAGATCGCGGCCGCCCGCGAGGCCGCGCCGCCGATGTGGAAGGTGCGCATCGTGAGCTGCGTGCCCGGCTCGCCGATCGACTGCGCGGCGATGACGCCCACCGCCTCGCCGAT
>ERZ1370068.5318-contig-4343_pt1 | contig 92879 bp, 140 predicted proteins | sample MGYA00561227_ERZ1370068 | MGnify/ENA primary metagenome ERZ1370068 (study PRJEB38410, sample SAMEA6850437) | metagenome | study: Metagenomic assessment of the ecological functions of the soil: analysis of the soil microbiota associated with the... | reverse complement strand
ATTGCTTGCCCGTTCCGGTTACACACGTACTCATGCTCTATGAGATGCTGGCCGGCGAGCCCCCATATACCGGGCTCACCGCTCAGGCGATCATCGCCAAGCGGTTCCGGGAGCCGGTGCCGCGGATTTCCACTCTGAGGGAGACGGTACCGCCGGCGCTCGAGGCCGCGATCAACCGGGCGTTAGCCAAGGCGCCGGCCGATCGGTTCGCGACCGCGGAGCAGTTGCGCGACGCTCTCGCGGCTCCCGGCCGACTCCTCGGGCGCGCGACCCGCCGCGATCGAGGAGTTCTGGGTCGCGGTGCTGCCGTTCAAGTACACCGGCGGCAATCCCGACATCACGGCACTCGCCGAAGGGCTGACCGAGGAGATCGTGACCGGCCTGTCGAGATTCTCCTACTTGAGAGTCATCGCTCACGAGCTCCACGCTGCCACTCGCCGGCGAGGCAGGAGACGTCCGCGCCATCGGTGCCAGGCTCGGCGCCCGCTACGTGATCGAAGGAACCCTCCGTCAGGCGGGCTCCGCGCTCCGTGTGTCGGCCCAGCTGGTCGACGCGAACTCCGCCGCCCATCTGTGGGCCGAGACCTACGATCGCCCCTTCCAGCCGGAGAACATCTTCGCGCTGCAGGACGATCTCGCTCCCCGAATCGTGTCCACGCTGGCCGACGCGCATGGCGTCCTGCCGCGCACCCTGAGTGAAGCGCTCCGGAGCAAGAGTCCCGAACAGCTGAGCCCCTACGAGGCAGTGCTCCGGAGTTTCGGGTATGGCTATCGCATGACCCCGGAGGAACACGCGGCGGTGCGGGCCAATCTCGAACGGGCTGTCCAGGAAGCGCCGGGATATGCCGGAGGCCTGGGGCATGCTCTCGCTGGTGTACATCGAGGAGTTCTCCAACGGATTCAACCCCCGGCCGGATCCGCTCGGCCGCGCACTTCAGGCGGCGCGCCGGGCGGCCGACGCCGCGCCATCGAGCGCGGTTGCCTACAACGCTCTCGCCCGGGCGCTGTTCTTCCGCAAGGAGTTCGAGGCGTTTCGAACCGCAGCGGATCGGGCCATCGAACTCAATCCCCTCAACGGTCCCACCGTCGCCGGCCTGGGCGGCATGATGGCCTATGCGGGCGACTGGGAGTACGGCTGCGCCCAGGCCGAACGGGCCGCCCGGCTCAATCCCCGTCACCCGGGAGGGTACTGGTTTCCGCTCTTCTATAACGCGTATCGCCAGGGCGACTATCGGGGCGCGCTCAGCGTAGCGCTCAAGATCAATTTGCCGGAGTTCTTCGCGACCCACGAGGCACTCACGATCGCCTACGGGCAGCTCGGGGAACGTGAGGCGGCGAGCAAGGCCCTCCGTGAACTCCTCAGGCTCCAGCCGGATTACGCCAGAACGGTGCGCGACGAGCTTGGGAAGTGGTTCGATCATGATCTCGTCGAGCACCAGATCGATGGGCTCCGGAAGGCTGGGCTGGAAATCGCCGAGGCACCCGGAACACCGACCCTCAGCTTTGGGCACAAGGCGGACGGGAAAACGGCGGACCGGCGGACGGTGAAGCGGCGGACCGGCGGACAGCGGACGAGGCGGACGCGCAGGCGGGCGGACGGGTGGACGGGGCGAGACAGGGCGGACCGGCCCGGCCGAAGGCCGCTCCCCTCTCATAGGCCGCCGTCGCGCTGCGGGCCGTAGGGCCCGGAGCGGCCCGGAGGCTCCGGATTGAGGCACCCGCAGGGCGCAGCGCCGCACACGACAGTTGGCCAAGCTGCCGGAGACGCGATCTCGAAGAACGACCTCCGGACGCCGAAGTCCCGGCGCCCGCCGCGTGGTGCCTGCGCGGCAGATCCGACCAGCCGCGCGATACCGCCTCACCGGCAGCAAGCCAGGCCCCTGTACTGCAAAGCAGTTCTTCAGGCCCCGTCGACGGCGCCGGGGTGGCATGGTGCGGCCGCTGCTCTGGCCGTCGGAAATCACTTTCCCCGGCCACCGCTCGGCGCCGACCGCTTCGGCTCAAGCGCGCACTCTATCGAGGGAGCGGGCGTCCCCGAGTACTGGATCCACGGATCCTCGACGCCCGGGTGGTCGAACGGTGGCGTCCCCACGACGAGCGGCCCGAGGTCCTCTCCCAGCGGATCGAGTGGAAGGTCCCCCGGCTCGATGGAACGTTTGTGTCGTTGATCTGGAGGCGTTCAACTTCCGGCGGTGCTGGAATAGCGCGAGGCCGGCGGGCAACGCGCACCGGCGGACCGGCGGCCTCGGCGAGGCAGGCTGGCGGACCGGCCGACTTGTGGCAGACCGACAGCGGGAGAACGGAACGCCCCGGCCGAAGCGCCCACACGCCCTCTCCTAAAGGCCGCCGTCACTGCGAGGCCCGAAGGGCGACGAAGCGACCTCACCCATATCCATGTCGCGAGATGCCTGAGGAAGAGCAGCTGCTTGGTAGGGGCAGCGGGTGGGGATTGCTCAGTCGCTTCGCGCCCTCGCAATGACCAAGCCATCCGCCGGTCCGCCGGTCCGCTCTGTCTGTCCACGCCGGTCCGCTCCTGCCGCTCGCCTGCACCCACCCCGGTTCCGCCGGCACCGTCCTCACCTTCCCCGCGAGTGCGGTCGGCGCCGAGGCCACGGTGCTACGCCGGCAGATCGCGCGGTTCGAGGCGCAGCCATCCGGGCGTCACCGTGGCGCAGCGACCCACGCCCGACGCGGCGGACCAGCGCCACCAGCTCTACGTGCAGTGGCTGAATGCGCGCGCCCCGGAGCCGGACATTCTCCAGCTCGACGTGATCTGGACCCCGGAGTTCGCCGCCGCGGGCTGGATCCTGCCGCTGGATCGCTTTCGCCCTCCGGTTGACAGCTTTTTCCCCGCCACCATCCGGGCGAACACCTGGGACGGCCGGCTCTACGCCCTGCCCTGGTTCGTGGACGTGGGGATGCTCTACTGGCGCACCGACCTGCTGAACCATCCGCCGGCGTCACTCGACGAGCTGGTGCATCAGGCGGAGACCGTGGGCGAAGCCCATGGCGTCACCATGGGGTTCGTCTGGCAGGGTGCGCAGGTACGAGGGGTTGGTGACGGTCTTTCTCGAAGTACTGGGCGGCTTCGGCGGTGCCATTCTCGATTCGTCGGGCCGGGTGACGGTCGATGCCGAGGCCGGCGTGCGGGCGCTCACCTTTCTGCGGGATGCGCTCCGGGCCACTCGCATATCTCCCCCAGCCGTCCTGGCATGGCAGGAGGAGCAGGTGCGGTTCGCATTCCAGAACGGCAGTGCGGTGTTCATGCGCAACTGGCCCTATGCGTTCCCGCTGATGGAAGACTCGAGCCAGTCCCGGATCGCCGGCCGGTTCGCGGTGGCGCCGATGCCCGCTGGGCCGGGCGGCGCCCCACCGCGGCACTCGGCGGTGCGCAGCTCGCGATCAACGCGCACTCCAGCCATCCCGATCTGGCCTATGCGCTCATTGCGTATCTCACGGCACCGGCCCAGATGCTCGAGCGTGCCGTGGTCGCGGGGCAGTACCCCACCCGGCCCGAGGTGCTATGGTGATTCGACGCTTCGCCGGGCCCTCGCGATTCCACCGGAACAGGTACGGGCCCTGATAGAGCGCGCCGTCCCTCGGCCGGTGACCCCGGTGTATACCGAGCTGTCGGAGATTCTCCAGATCTGGCTGCACCGCGCCCTCACCGGGCAGACCGATCCCACCGACGCGTTGCATCGCGCCGCCCTGGAGATGCGGGAGCTGCTCACCCGAGTCGGGCTCGGGCCGGAGGCCGCTCATGTCGAATAAGCAGGAGGCGCGTCTCGCCCTCGGGCTCACAGCCCCGACCCTTCTGGTGATCGCGCTCATCGCCCTCTTCCCGCTGCTGTGGACCGTCTGGGAATCTCTCCACCTCCACGACCTGCGGATGCCGTGGCGTCGGCCGGCCCTTCGTGGGCCTCGACAACTACGCCGAACTGCTGCGGACCTCCCGGTTCTGGGAGGCGTTGGCGCACACCGCCGTCTTCGCGATCGGAAGCGTCATTCCGGAACTGGTGATCGGGACGATCTTCGCCCTGGCCCTGAACCAGGTCTACCGGGGACGCGGCCTGGTTCGGGCGCTGGTGCTGGTGCCCTGGGCCATCCCCACCGTGGTGGCGGCCTTGTTGTGGCGCTTCATGTTCGACGGACAGGCCGGTATCGCGAACGTGATCCTGGTGGACGCGGGCCTGCTCCGCACACCGCTCGTCTGGTTCACCCACGCCACCGCGGCGTGGATCCCCTGATCCTGGCCGATGTGTGGAAGACGACCCCATTCGTCGCCCTGCTCCTGCTCGCCGGTTTGCAGAATATCGATGCCGCGCTGTACGAAGCGGCGCGGATGGACGGAGCAGGCGCGTGGCACCGGTTCCGGCACATCACCCTGCCGCTGCTGCAGCCCGCGATGCTCGTCGCCCTGATCTTTCGCACCCTCGATGCATTCCGCGTGTTCGATCTGGTCTACGTCATGACGGGAGGCGGGCCCGGCACCACGACCGAGCCGATCGCCCTCTACACGTTCAGCTCCCTGCTGCAGAACCTGCGGTTCGGGTATGGGTCGGCGCTGTCGGTGATCATCTTTCTGATCACCTTCGGACTCGCAATGGCCTACATCCGGTGGCTGGGTGCCGGGCTCACCAGGGCGACTGAATGAGCCGGCGCACCCTCTGGGGATTCGGAATCGGGCTCCTGCTCCTGGCCTTCGCCTTTCCTTTCTATTGGGCGGTGGTTTCCTCGCTGACGCCGGAGTCCCGCCTGTTCCAGGCGCCGACCCTCCTGCCCCGGCAGCTGGTCCTCGATCACTATCGGGCGCTGTTCGACCAACGAGACTTCTGGATGCCGATCCGGAATTCCCTCGTGGTGGCCGGCAGCACCACGCTGCTCTGCGTGACCCTGGGTTCGCTGTGCGCCTATGCCATCGCCCGGCTCGAGTTCCGCGGCAAGACCGCGATCCTCGGTTTCATCCTCGCCGTGACCATGTTCCCCAGATTGCCATCGTTTCGCCGCTCTATCTGCTGTTGCGGGAGCTGGGTCTGATCAACACCTATCCCGGGCTGATTCTCCCCTATCTCACCTTCGCCATGCCGCTCACGGTGTGGCTGCTGGTTGGATTCTTCCGCCAGTTGCCGGTCGAGTTGGAAGCGGCCGCGCGGATGGACGGCGCGGGGCGGCTGCGGACCTTCTGGGAAGTGACTCTGCCGCTTTCGCTGCCCGGCATCGCCACCACCGCGATTCTCACCCTGGTGTATTGCTGGAACGAGTTCCTGTTCGCCCTCTCCTTCACGCTGGGGCCGGAGCGCCAGACGGTGCCGGTGGCCATCGCTTTGTTTCGCGGCCAGTACCAGGTCCCGTGGGGACAGATCCTCGCCGCCGCCGTGGTGGCGACCATCCCGGTGGCGCTGCTGGTTCTGGCGTTTCAGCGACGGATCGTGCAGGGCCTCACCGCCGGCGCGGTGAAGGGCTGAGCCGTGGCCCGGATTCGCCTCGAAGGGATCGAGAAGGTCTACGCCGGTGGTCACGCGGCGATCCGCGGCGTGGATCTGACGGTCGCCGACGGGGAGTTCGTGGTGCTGGTAGGACCGTCAGGCTGCGGCAAGAGCACGACGCTCAGGGTCGTAGCGGGGCTCGAAGCCCCGACCGCGGGGCGGGTATGGATCGGCGATCGCGAAGTGACCGAGCTGCCGGCGCAGGAACGGGACCTCGCGATGGTGTTCCAGAGCTACGCGCTGTACCCCCACATGACCGTGGCCGAGAACCTCGCCTTTCCGCTGCGGATGCGCGGGATAGGAAGAGTGGTGATCGCGGAGCGAGTACAACGGGTGGCGGAGACTCTGGGCCTGGCTGCGCTTCTCGATCAGAAGCCGAGCCAGCTCTCCGGTGGACAGCGCCAGCGGGTCGCCCTCGGCCGCGCCGTGATCCGCGAGCCCCAGGCCTTCCTGCTCGATGAGCCGCTATCCAACCTCGATGCCAGGCTCCGGGTCGAGACCCGCGCCGAATTGGCCGGATGCACCGGCGCCTCGGCGCGACCATGCTGTATGTCACTCACGATCAGGAAGAGGCCATGACCTTGGGCGACCGAGTGGCGGTCATGCACGAGGGACGGACTGCAACAGGTGGCACCGCCGCTGGAGATTTACCACCAGCCGACCAACCGATTCGTCGCCGAGTTTGTCGGTTCACCCGCGATGAACCTGCTGCCGGCGACGCTGCGGCGAGATGCCGGTGCCATTCGCATTGAAGGACCGGGCATCACCCTGGACCAGCTGCAAGCCCCGCCGGCCGCACCCGAATCCGACCTGTGGCTCGGGGTGCGCCCTTCCGACATCCGGCTCGATGCTCCCGATCGGGGTGTTCCTGACGCCCGCGGTGAGGTTGAGGTAGTGGAACCGCTCGGCCGGGAGGTGTTACTGCACCTGACACTGGCCGGGTCTTCGAAGGGTGAGCTGCTGCGGGTGGTGGTCCCTCCTGAAGACGCGCCGGCCGAGGGTGCGGCAGTCGGTATCTGGTTCCGCCGGGACCGCCTTCACCTGTTCGATCGGGCTAGCGGGGCACGGCTGTGAGCGGACCGGCGGTCCGCTCTGTCCGCCGAGCCGCCGAGCCGCCGAGCCGCCAGCCGAGCCGCCGAGCCGCCGAACACCAGCGAGGGACCTACTCTCCCACCATCGGATAGTAGATCCCTCTCGCCGTGCTCGGGGCAGGCTCTCGCTTCGCTTCACTCGGGATGAGGTTCAGCTCTCAACCCCTTTCCTCCACTCCGCTCTTCCTGCCCCACTCCTTGGGTTACTTCGGCCGCCCTGCCCCATTCAGCTTTTTCGGCGAACCCGGGCGGCTCTCGGCAACGAGTGCCTTTGCCGGCCGGGTGACCGCCTCCACGCGAGCCTTGACCTGAATCCGCTTCGGCTCGGGCAGTGCCAGCCTGGGGATGCGCACGTGGAGCACGCCCTCCGTGACCTCGGCCTCGATCTTGTCCGCGTCCACGCCCTGCGGGAGGTTGAATCGGCGCAGGAACGAGCCGTAGCTGCGCTCGACCAGGTGATAACGCGCCTGCTCGCCCTCGCTCCGCATCGCGGTCCTCACACCGTGAATCGACAGGATCCCTTCTACTGCGGTTACCTCGACATCTTCCGGCCGGAGGCCGGGAAGCTCCACCGAGAAGGTCAGCTCCCCTTCGGTCTCGCGGATGTCTACCGCGGGAACCCAGTCGCCCTGCCCGGTGTTGCCGTGGCCGAGAGACTCCTCCAACAGGCGATCGATCTGCCGCCGTAAGCGCAAATGCGGGGCGGTCAGGGTAGTTGCGTATGGCATACTTACCTCTCCCTCAATGAACTTTGATGAAGAGGCGGACTGGGTCCGCCCCTCGTCCGAACCAACCGTCGGGCTTAGATCTGAGCCGGCGATCTTATGGAAGGTCGAGTTCAGAACTTCGTAGCCGTGCACCTCTGGCGTGCCTTCAACCACCTTCGCCAGACCCTTGAGTACCTGAGGATAGGTGTCGCGGCTGTACTGATCCGCGCTCTCCTTGCGATCCCACAAGCTGATGGCGAGCGCATCCTTGCCGCTGGCGCCGACGAACGTGATCTCATCCTTGAAGCCATTCTGCTTCCGCAGCATGGGCAGGATGTCCTTCTCGAACGTCTGGGTGAACTCGGGGGCGGTGTTGGGCTTGAGATTGATGGACACATTCCGTGCGTACATAGTTGAACTCCTTGAGGCACTTAGGGATACGATGGTAGTGACTGGCCTGATTCACCGCATGGAACCTACGAGACTGTACTGTCTTTGTCAAGTCGACTATTCATGCAAATTGATTATGATTAACCCAGATCAGTTAACCACGATTCTGCGCCCAGAGGCACGCCGTGGATGTCTCATTGGTGATTCGGCAGCGGCTGGAGGCATTCGGCCTGGAGCAGCGGGAGCTGGCTCGCGCCGCGCGGGTGACCGAGTCGTACATCTCTCAGTTGCTCACCCGGAAGAAGGCGCCTCCCGCGCCGGGCCGTACCGACATCTATGCCAAGATGGACCGGTTCCTGAAGCTGCCGCGCGGAGAGCTGGCGCGGTTGGTGGAGGTTCAGCGCAGGGAGGAATTGAAGCAGGAGTTCGGCGATGAGCGGCGCACCGCTGTTCCGGGAAGTCCGCGAGTTGATCCTTCGCAAGGTCCACCCCGACAAGGAAGCCCACGTCCGCGCGATCTTCGAACAGCAGCCCTTCGGCGAGCTGGAGCGGCTGGTGACCCAGCGGCTCCTCGACGTGCTCGCCACGGTGGCCAAGGGAAGAATTGGCCAACGACTCCTGGCTCCGACAGGTGGCGGACCTGAGTGGCCGAAGCTTCGAGGAAATCCGGGTCATCGTCCTCGACTTCCTCGATACCGACATCTTCCACTTGTCTCGAGAGCACTGCGACTCGTTCCTGGATCCCCTGATCGAATCCTCGGGACATCGACCTCACCACGTTTGCGCTGGACATCGTCCTCAATTCCAGGGTAGTCCCGCAGCACGTGAGGCGATTCGAGTTTGTGGAGCGGACGGCCGACGAGCTGTCTGCCGGGCGACCGGGGCTCGACGAGTTCCTGGAGAATCCTGCCATGAGCAGCACGGCGACCGAGGAGGAAATCGAGTTTCTCAAGCAGCTCCGGTTCAAGGGCAGGCAACCGACGGCCCTCTACTACTACCGGGAGTTACAGAATCTGCGGATGGGCTGCGTTACTGTGACCCGTAGGGCGCGGGTCACGTGGCGGACCATGGCGGTGCAGGGGGAACGGCGAACAGGGACCGCGGTAGGAAGAGCTGTCGTTCCTGGAGCTGCAGCGAGGGAATCCCGATACAGCTCCTTCGTCGTGAACGGTGAGCATCGAGATTGCGTTCCTCGCCAGCTGAGCTGGCTCGCAATGACAAAACGGAGACTGCACTTCCCGAGCTCCTGGGCTCCCTGACACCTGATCCCTGACGCCCCCTTCCCTGCCTCCCGCTTATGGCCTCCCCTCCCACACCTCCGCAAAGAAACCAGCAAGCTCTCAATCTCGAGCGGTTTGAGCCCCGGGGCGGGCGTCCACCTGAGCGTCTCGGTGAGAATCTGCAGGCCGCGTGTCGTCGGGTTTCCACCGCTCGACCAGCCGTGCGTCGAGATCCACAATCCAGTATTCCGGCACCGGAGCGCGCTGGTAGCGGCGTCGCTTGACCAGCCGGTCGTACCGTGCCGTTCCCGGGAGAGTGACTTCGATGACAACACTGGAACAGGCAGATCTGGATCTCCCGTGCCCGCGGTTGAGGCGCTCGTGAGTCCCGGAAGATCGGCCAATTCCCGCCTTCGCCGAGTTAGGAGAAAGGTTTGGCTTCTGGCGCGGAAATGACCCCAGCCATTTCACTTATTCCGGACATACAGATCGTCCATCCATGAGAGCTTAAAGCTAGTGGCAGTGACTGCAAATCTTAATGTGGCTGGTGGACCAGCCCAAAAACAGATGGAGGCTGCCAGGAAATTATTGTCCAGTTTCAGCTCAGGTGGGCAACCATGCTTCGTTGGTGAGCGCTTCACTTTTGCTCTCCATCCGAGGCATGGCTTACTTCATTATCAGGGGTTATCTCCCCGGCGTTGATGGATCAACGCCAGCACAATCATGGAGGCAGCGCTGATAGGATCACGCGGCATGCGCCGCCAAGGAAAATCCTTATATCTGGTTATATTTTCCACCTGAGGATTGCCAGGATTTTGCCCTGGTCTCTCTGGTCTTTGCTGGGTGCTCCCTGGGCTTGGTCTCCAAACTGCAACCTTGTAGTGGGACTTTTGAGCACCAATCAGGCATTGCTCTCCTGGCTGCCTGGCTCCTGGGGCTGCCAAGAGCTCCTTGGTGGAAGACAAACATCACGCCACTAAGAGATGAGCAACGTTCCTCTCCTTCCAATGAGAGCAGGCTGGGGTGGGGCACCCCTCATGACCAAGTTCCACAGAGTCTGCTTCTTATACTTGATATGTGCTAAATATTCTAATAATGCTTCTCCCTGCTCTAAAAACTTGTGTTTTCAATAGGGGTCCCAGAGGGAAGCCTGGGCTAACTCAATACAAGGCACATGGCTGTATTTGGGAGACTCACTCCTGAGCTGCAGCCAAGGGGAGAGGGTCCACAGCCAAGGGAGCTATTTGACGTGACAGCTGGTAACTTACTCTACATACAGATCATAGAATTGTAAGGGATGTGGCTTCCCATGAACCTGAGCCATGCACCCTGTTCTTCACGCTAGCTGGTAAACACAAAATTATGGGTGGTTTGGGATCACCTTCTGGTACTGGAAGCAAATGGTCTTTAATTTATCTGGTGGATGGAAAGGTGGATCATAACTGGATTTCCGGCACCCTCTGGCTTAGGGTGATTTGAAACGCGCAGTATCTTCGTTAGCGCCGGAACAATCCGGAGCAGACTGGTGAGTTGGTGGTAGCCGGCGCGAACACGAGTGAGAACAGTCGTCCCGGCTACGTCTGCAGTCTGAGAGCGGTTCTATTTCAGTTTCCCTTCCATAAGTGGTCTGTGGATACCTGGCTAACTCTGATGTCTTTTAATGTTCTTTTCAGTCTGATCAGTAGCCCAGAATATAGCTGTGCATCTGTCTGGTGGTGGTTGATTTTCCTGTGCATGGCAATTTTTTTATAGAGTTCACCAGCTTCACACCTTCTGATACTGTTCTGACAGGCTTATTTGATCAAGATCAGAGCTGAACCCAGCTGGTGGATAGTATTTCAGAACCTGAACATTTCAGCAAAAATCTTCTGTGCAATGAGTCCCATGATCTTGATTCAGCTGATAGTGTCCTCTCCACACTCCTTGAATTGGCAGATCTTCTTTTCCTCACTGGTACTCTGACTTCAAAAAGATGATCCCACTATGCTCCTTATAGGAGAGGAGCAATAATAATGAAAGGTAAAAGCTTACAGAGGAATGGGAGGCTGCTTGACACCACAGAATGTAAGTGCACGCTCCCTGGCAGCCAATGATGCCAGATCTAGCAGCCTGACCAAAATGAGCGCTTAGAAGCGCCAGCACCCCTGGCCTGGAGGTCCATGACACAAAGAAGAATAGGTCTCCCTTCCAGAGCTCCTTAGGACCTGGAGCAGGTCTGGCTGGACTCCTGAGGTTTGCATGGAGCGCCAGATGAGGCAGCCACACAGAGCCAAAGGTGACTGGTTCTGGTGGCTGCCACTGAGCACCCTGCAGGTGGAGCCTGGCTTACAATGATCACTTAATGATCCTTACAAGACTTAATGAAAAGCCCTGATCCCCCGCTCACACTGAGTCCGAGGAGAGGGCGCTGTCACTGCCTGATCCTGTCCTCCTGCGCCATTAGCATGGAAAAATCAACTGAAGGAGCGCCACATCCCCTACTCGCCTGTATGGTTGATGGGAAAAGCAGGAAGGCAATGATGGTCCCAACGATCCATTTCCAAGATTAAATCAATATTTCTGGTAATGCAATGAAAGAATGAGGAATGATCAGCCATGATCCTGTGTGATGGCTACATGGGTGATCCAACCCATGGAGAGGCCAGACACTGAAATACTCTGGGCTGGTGGAGGCTAACATCCAGCCAGGACCTCAGCTGACTGACATCTCATGGTGTGTTTGAGCCAGTGGGGAGAAATGATCTGGAACATCCATAAGACAGAACTGGAAGATCCCATGAGGAGAATAAAGTGAGGTAAAAGGAAAATGCAGATGGAGGACTTGTTGATAAAGAAGGGGGCGCTGAATCAATCCAACCACTGAACTAAAAAAAGTGAGATCTGGGACCTCTGAGTCTCATAATCATTTTCATTTGGGACGAATTTCCAGTGTTATGGTCGCCCTCCCAACATGGATAAATGGTAAACACCCGCTAGACAAGAATCGTCACTCAATCATATAACCCGCTGATGGAACGCTTGATTCTTTTACTTCTTAACAATGTCTTCTTACTCACTTTATTGAATAATTATACCCAAAGCTGACACTTATGCATTGATCTTCTTGAATAATATGCTGACGCCGTAAACAGATCTTCGACATGAAGATGCTGTCCCAAGACGTGCGAAATAACGTCTTCTGATCTTATCCCGAATACCGTGGAAACATTTATCAACATGTAGAGAACCCTGGAATATCCAGGTTCTGAACCCGGTTGGTCGCATCTTTAAAACCGCCGAGATCTTCATGCTGGTAACAACGTTCAGGGAGCGCGCCGGGGGGCCTGATTAAAACGATCTCCTGGTCGCGGTCGCCCAAACAGTGCAAGCGCTGAATCGAGGTCCTTGATCGAGGCGAAGGCGCCGCTGGTGAACTGCAGCTGCGCCCGCCACTCGCCGGCGAGATCGTTCGCGGCAAGATCGCTCACGGCGCGCGGCTGCGGACGACCTGCCACCGCGACCAGAGCAATGGGCGCCAGCAACAGCATCGAAATCATGCGCATGACACACCTCCCTCATGAGACTGCCGACCGGGTGGTCGGGACCTAGGCTATTGGAACCGAAGAGAGAAACACAGAGACACAGAGAACACAGAGAAAAATTCTTGTGTTGTTCTCTGCGTTCTCTCATGTTCTCTGCTGCTTCTCTGTGCTCTCTGTGCCTCTGTGTTTCGTTGTTTTTTGTTCAGGACTAGAGTCACACCCGCCCTTGGGCCTATTTCAAGGTCAGAATCCACTTGACGACGGCGTGCAGGTCAGCATCAGGCACCTGCGGGTTGGGAATCATCGGAGTCGAGCCCCAGACCCTGATCCGCCCATTCTTCACCTTCTCGACCAGCTTCGCTTCCACATCCTGGCCCTTGTATTTCGCGGCGACGTCCTTGAACGCCGGCCCGACCACCTTGTGATCCACTGCGTGACAGGCGGTGCAGCCGTACTTGGCCGGCATATCCTCCGGGGCCACCGCCTTGGCCTGCTCGGCCGGCGCGGGTGCCGCTGCTGCCGGAGCGCAGCTGCCGCAGGCGTGGCGGTGGCGTTGCCGCCGGGTAGCCAGGAGGTGGTCGGAACGACGGCAGGAACCGCCTGCGCCTGGATGTACGCCACCAGCATCCACACGCCGTCGGTGCCGATCACTCCGCCGTACGCCGGCATTCCTTTCGGTCGCCCATAGAAAATCGAGGTGAAGATGTCCTCGGCCGACCCTCCATAGCGCCAGCGGCCGTCGACCAGGCTGGGCCCGACCCACCCGACGGCGTCCGCCGCCGTGACAGCCATCGCAGTTCATCGAGCCGAACAGGCTGGCTCCGGCATCCGGGTTGAGCTTGTCGGGACGCGCAGCCGCGAGCGCATTGGCAGGCGGGGCGACGCCAGCCGCATGAATCCGGTCGGGAGACGCGATGCCGGGTCCGGCCGCTTGTTCCTTGGGCTGTTGTTCCATTGGCTTACAGGCCGCGACGACGACGATCACGCCCGCAGTCATCGCGGTGATGCTTCTGATGGTTGGCATGGTGTCCCTCCTCCCTCAGAGCCCGAAGATCCAGACGATGCCGCCCTGGCTGGTATGCCGCCCGATGTCCTTGTAGGGATCGGACGGCGGGCGCACATCGGCTGGATCGTCGGAGCGGACGTCTCCCGCGAGCAGGAACCAGTCTCCGCCGATGCCGGCGTAGACCGCCACGTACTGTTTGCCATCGGGACCACGGTAGGTGATCGGATTCCCCACGACCCCCGGAGCCGACTTTGAACTTGGAGAGCAGCTTGCCGGTCTTGGCGTCCACCGCCTTGAACCACCCGTCGAGCGTGCCGTAGAACGCCACGTCGCCGGCGGTGACCAATGCGCCGCTCCAATTGGGGAAGTGTTCCTTATCCTCCCAGACCATCTTCCCGGTGCTCGCATCCCACGCCATGAAGGCGCCGAGGTTGCCGCCGGGACCGGCGTAGTAGGGAGTGCCCGCGCCGATGAAGGGCGTACCGCGGAAGTGCTGCGCCGGGACCGCCGCGTAGTCCATGCACATGTTATTGGTCGACGTGTAGAACAGTCCCGTGCGTGGGAGAGTAGGCCGCCGGCGAGGCCGGGCTCACCCCTCCTTCGAGGCTGGGGCAAACACCCTTCACGTTGCCCTTGGAAGCGCCGGTCTGCTTGGTGGAATCCAGCACCGGCCGGCCGGTCTTGAGATCGATGCTCTTGGCCCAGGTCACCTGCACGTAGGGCGGCGCCGACGAGCAGCTCGCCGGTCGCGCGGTCGAGCGTGTACTGGAAACCGTTCTTGTTGAAGGTGACCAGTGCCTTCCGCACTCGCCCGCCGATCTTGATGTCCGCCAGGATCATCGTGGAGACGGCGTCGTAGTCCCAGTTGTCGTGCGGCGTAGACCTGGTAGGCCCACACCAGCGAGCCGTCGCCGGGATGGCGCGCGAGGATGCTGGCGGTCCACTTGTTGTCGCCCGACCCGCTGTTCGGCGTTGATAGGGCGATGGATTACCTACGCCGTAGTACACCAGGTCCAGCTCGGGATCGTAGGACATCCATCCCCACACCGGTGCCCCTCCGATCTTGTACGCCGTGTCGGGCCAGCTCGTCTTGCCCGAGGTCGGTGCCCTTGTCGTAGAACGGCTTGAAGGTTCCGGCCTTGACCAGCATGTCGGCATCGGGGCCGATGTTGCGCCCGGTCCAGACGATCTTGCCGGTCTTGAGATCGAGCCCCTTCACCAAGCCATAGATGCCGAACTCGCCGCCGGAGGCGCCGACGATGACCCGATCCTTGACCACGAACGGCGCCATCGGGGTCGTCTCGCCCTCGCCGAGATCGGCGATCTGGGTCTTCCACAGCTCCTTGCCGCTCGCCGCGTCTACTGCAACCGTGTGCCCGTCGAGCAGGTTGTAGATGATCTTCCCGTCGGCGTAGAAGGCGCCGCGGTTGATCACGTCGCAGCAGGACTCCCCGATCGCGTTGGGGCTCACGGCAGGACGGTACTTCCACTTGAGCGGATAGCCCTCCTGGGTGAGATCGAAGGCGTAGAGCACGTTGGGCCACGGGGTGACCACGTACATCGTGTTCTTCACCACGAGCGGCTGACCCTGGTGACCCGCGAGCACTCCGGTCGAGAAGGTCCACACCGGGCGCAGTCCCGTCGCATTGGCAGCGGTGATCTGGTTCAGCGTGCTGTAGCGGGTCGAGGAGTAGTCCTTGCCGGGCATCGTCCACTCGCCGTCGGAGCCGCCCTGTGCCAGAGCGGGTATCGCCGCGAGGGTGGAGAGACAACCCAGCATGGTGAGTACGCGTACGGCGAGCGTGGGCATGCGGCCTCCTTCGGGCCAGAACCCTTCGCAACAAGATGATGTCGGGGGTGGCAGGAGTGTCTTCATGGCACTACCGGAACTGCGTACATCGGCGGGCCCGGCTGCGACGTGGATCCGTCCAGTTACCTGACCACTGCACCTTGGATACAGGTCGGGCACGCGGCGGGCGTGTCAGGGCCGGACAGGGCGGACAGGGCGGACCGGCGGACAAAAAGCGGCGGACAAGAAGCGGCGGACCGGCGGACCGGATGAGCTGTCATTCCGAGCGCAGCGAGGAATCTCGATCCTAACAGTCCTGAGAAGCCCGGGCATCGAGATCCCTCGCTGCGCTCGGGATGACAACCACGTCTCAAGACTTTCCCCGCTCGTCGTCCTCCTCCTTCAGGGTGAACGCCGGCAGCTGGAGCCGCCACACGATCGCCGCGAAGCGGACGGCCGCAATGGTCGCCATCCCAACGAGCGACGCGGAGGTCGCGGGATACGCCCACGCGCTCGAGCAGGAGATACAACCCCGCACCCGCGATCGCGGCACTGGCATACAGCTGTCCCGGCCGGAGGATCAGTGGGATCTCGGCCAGCAACACATCGCGCGCGACCCCACCGACCACCCCGGTAATCACCCCCATCAGCAAGGCGAGCAGTGCTGATACGCCGGATTGCTCCGCGATCTGCACGCCACCGATCGTGAAGAACGCCAGCCCGAGCGCGTCGGCCACGAAGAGCGCGCGGAAGGCTGGAATCATCAGGTGCACGTACAGGAGGGTGAGGGCTGTGGCCCCCAGGCACACCAGCAGGAACTCGGGATGAGCGATCCAGAAGATCGGGTGGCGGTCGAGCAGGACATCCCGCACCGTGCCGCCGCCGATCGCAGTCACCATGGCGATGACACAGACGCCGAGCCAGTCGAGACTCTTTCGCCCGGCGGCAAGGGCGCCGCTGATGGCGAAGACGGCGACACCGAGAAGTTCGAGGATGTGGCGCAAGGGCGGGGGTCAGGTGTCAGGGATCAGGTGTCAGGTGTCAGGTGTCAGAGTGAGGTGAACCTGAGGCCTAACCTAACCCGCAGGTAGCTCAGCCTGCGTTCCCCCTTCCCAATAGGGAAGGAGGGACAGGGGGTGAGGTAGGGACGCGGGACAGGGAGTGAGGTGTTCTACCGCCAGATTCATCTTCCTCAACAGGACCTGAAACCTCTCCCTGCCCCCTCAACGACGCGAACAAAAACGACCCCTTCACTCCGAAGATCCCACCCGAGCGCGACTCGTACGCCTGCTCCAGGCAATCCATCGCCCGATCGAATTCGCCGAGGCCGGTGTAGACGTAGGCCAGGTGATATGGCGAGACGAATTGCTTGGTCGACATCGCCTCGAGATGGCGCAGGATCTCCCTCGCTTCGTCAGTCTCTCCGGTTCGCGCCAAGGCCTGGCCGAGCTGCGCCCGGTAGAGCGTGCTATCAGGGGAGAGGAGCACCGCATAGCGCAGCGAGGCGATTCCCTGCTCCGGCTTCCCCGTGAGCAGATAGACCCATCCCTGCGTCGCGTGCGCCAGGGCGAGGTGCGGATCGAGCTCGAGGCAAGCGGTGATGGCCTGCATCGCCTCTTCGTATCGGCTAGCCCTCAGGTACGTGGTGGCGATGTCCATCCGATGCGTCACCGGGTCGAGCTCGTGCGCTCGCTGCTGCGCCACGATCGCCTCGTCATAGCGTTCCAAAGCGGCCAGCATGAGACCATACGAGTCGAACGCGACACCGCTGTTCGGGTTGAGCTCGATGGCCCTTTTGTATTCCGCCTCGGCGCCGGCCCAGTCGTAGTCGACCATCTTGAGGTGCGCCAGCACCGCATGCGCGTCGGGGAGATCGGGGTCGAGCTCCAGTGCCTTGGCCACTGCGGCTTTCGCCTTTCCAAACGCTTCCTTCGGCGGGAGTGAACCGGCCACCCCAATTCCGATTTCGGTGTAGAGGTACCCCAGGTCGGCGTATGCCAGGGCGTAGTTCTTGTCCCGCGCGATCGCCTGCTCGTAGTGCTTGATCGCCTGGACAAACCCCTCGTTGGTCCATCGGGCCAGGCAATGCCTCCCCATCAGGTAGAACTGGTACGCCTGGACGATCGTCGGTCGGCTGCTTCTTGATCCGGCTCCGCTCCTCGGGCGAAAGCTCCGCCTCGAGCGCTCCCGCGATCCGCAGCGCGACATCGCTCTGAATCGCGAAGATGTCGGTCAGGTCCCGGTCATAGGTCTCGGCCCAGAGGTGGCGGTCGGTCTCCGCGTCGATCAACTGGGCGACGATCCGCACTCGACTCCCGGCCCGCCGGATGCTCCCTTCGAGCAGGTTCGCCGCATCGAGTCTCGCCCCGATCTCCTTGAGACTCAGCTCCCGTTTCTTGAACGGCATCACCGAGGTGTGGGAGATGACCTTGAGCGAGCGGATCTTCGCCAGCTGGGCGATCACGTCCTCGGTGATTCCGTCGGCGAAGAACTCGTTCTCCGGATCGGCGCTGAAGTTGAGGAACGGGAGTACCGCGACCGAGGGAGACTTGGCTATGACCGGCGCGGTGAGTGCCGCGATCATGGCGGCACCGCTCGGGAAGCGGTCGGCGGGGACGTTCGCGAGCGCCTTCTTGATTGCTTCGTCCACCGACGCCGGCACCGCTGGTCTCAAGCGGCGAATCGAGGGGCGGGATCAGTGAATCGCTTGGCAATCACCGCCTGCGCCGTAGGCCCGGTGAAGGGCGCCTCGCCCGCCAGCATTTCATAGAGCATGACGCCCAGGCTGTAGACGTCGCTGCGACCGTCAGAGCGTCCTCTCGCCGGCAGCCTGCTCCGGACTCATGTAGGACGGCGTCCCCACCATCACGCCCGACCCGGTCAGCCGCTTTTCCGGCACCGCTGCTGGCCTCGAGAGCGATGCCGAAGTCGGTGACCATCGCCTGGCCCTCGTTGAGCAGGATGTTCTCCGGCTTGATATCGCGGTGGACCAGGCCGCGGGCATGGGCATGATCCAGCGCCGAGGCGACCTGGCGAATGATCCGCATCGCGTCGTCCATCGGAGCTGCTTCTCCCGGAGCAGCTTATGCCGCAGCGAATCGCCGCGGACGTAGGGCATGACATAGAAGAGGAGCCTTTGAGGTCCCGCTCGCTCCGCTCGGGGCAGGCTCTCGCTTTCCTCGGCATGCTCCAGGAGCACGTCACCCGAATCGTAGAGCGGCAGAATGTGGGGATGGGTCAGTCCCGCCACGACCTCGATCTCGCGGGTGAACCGCGCAGCACCGAGCAGCATGCCCAGCTCCGGCCGCAGCACCTTGATCGCCACCTTGCGGCGGTGCTTCAGGTCGTCGGCGAGGTAGACCGTGGCCATCCCGCCCTGGCCGAGTTCGCGCTCGATGGCGTAACGGGCGGAGAGGGCGGTGGTGAGACGGGAGAGCTGGTCGAGTCAGGTGTCAGGTGTCAGGTATCAGGTGTCAGGTGTGCGGTGTCAGGCAGAACTCCGGAGAATACAGCGGGATGGGGGAACGGGGAACCAACGGACCGGCGGACCGGCTCTCGCTAGCGTTCCCCCTCTCCGCGAGGGAGAGGGGGACAGGGGGTGAGGTTTGAGAATTATCCCCCTGCGACTAATCGCTCGAAGCGCGGATTGCCCCGGAGCGGTGCGAAGTCGGGATCGATCTTGAGCCAACCGGGCGAGAGGTAGTAAGGCATCTTGAGCAGGGGCTCCAGTTGATCGAGCGCCCGCTCCGGCTCGCCAACCAGGAGAAAGATGCGAACGAGCTGGTGCTGGTAGTACGTGCCGCTATAGGCGTCGCGGCTAATCGGCAGGAGCGAGACGCCGCGCTGCCCTTCGGCGATCGCCTCGGCTTTCCGGCCCAGATAGGCGAGGGCCAGGCCGTGAGACCACGTGGTTCTGAGCATTCTCAGGAGTAGCCCGGATCAACTCCTCGATCGCAAGTCGTGCCGAGTCCGCGTATACCCTCGTTTTAGCCGGGTTGTTGCGCAGCCAGTACGTCTGGGCCCGCACGAAGGCCCAGTTTGCCCGGTCATCATCGAAGGCGCTGGGGGGAACGTCAGGAGCTGCTGCTGCTGGGCGTCGTCCAGCACCCAGTAAAGGTCCCAATAGATCCCAAAGAAGGTGAGCAGCGCCGTCGGCTCCACGGTCCCCAAGGCCGCGCCGACGACCGCCCGGGCCCCGGAAGGTCGCCCTCGGCGAGAGCCACCATGGCCTTCTGCTCGATGATGAGGAGGTTTGTGGGGGCGAGCGCGAGCCCACGGTCTGCGGCCGCCCGGGCCTCGGGGTAGCGCCGCAGCCGGAGCAGGGCGTTTGCTGTACGCCGCGCCGTGTTGGCCGAGCGCGGGTCGAGCGCACTCGCCTTGGTGAGATGTGCGAGTGCCGCGTCCCAATCTCCGAGACCCTGTTCAGCCAGCGCCGCCGTCACCAGCAAGTCCACGTTGTTGGGCGCCAGCTTGAGCCCCGCTTCACACGCCGCGAGCGACTGAGCGTTGTCCTGCTGGACACTCCGATAATACTCGCCTAGCGCCAGCTCCCTTCGGGGCGGTCCGGGCCGAGGGCGTGCGCGTGGTTCGCCGCCTCCCGAGCCCGCGCCTCCAGCTGGGGTGTCGGCGTTCCGTTGAAATACAGCGCCGAGTAGGCACGGGAGAGTTGGGCCCAAGCCGGCACGAACCCGGAATCCAGCGCGACCGCCTGCCCGTAAAAGCCGGCGGCCCGGCGCAGGCTCGCCGGGTCCGCCACAGCCATGCCCTGCGAGGCGGCCTCGCCTTTCAGATAGGCGTCATAAGCGACGAGATTTTCGGTGGGCTTGGCCGCGAGCTCGTGGCGCACGCTGTCACCCAGGGCTGCGTTGAGCGCGCTGGCCACTTTCGTTGCGATGTCGGCCTGGACCTGGAAGACGTCGGTCAGCGACGCATCGAATCCCTGCTGCCACTTGGTCGTCGGCGCTGCGCCAGGCTCCACCCGGACGAGTTCGGGACTGACCCGAACCCGGCTCGGGGCGCCGGGTGCCTTTTCCCACTGCACCGTTGCGGTGAGCAGGTAATCGGCCCCCAGCTCACGCGCGATCTGCTGCGGCGCCTTGCTGCTGTGGCGGTATTCGTTCGGAGCTGGCTCGCGCGATGACGGCGAGCCCCGACACCTGCGAGAGCTTGCCGCGCACTTCGTTGGTGATCCCGTCGGCGAAGTAGGCGTCGGCCGAATCGCCCGGGTTCTCGAACGGAAGCACCGCGAGCCGCTTGGGCCCGGTGCCCTCCTCGCCTGGGGTGTGGTTGCGTCGCCAGGCGAAGAGCACGCCAAGGCCGACAAGGAAGCCGAGCCCGAGGGTAACTGCGGCGAGCGGCACGCGCCGCGCCGCCGGTCGCCCGGCCTGCGGTGTCGCTACCCTGGTGGAAGCGCCAGGCTCTGGGACAACGCTGGGCACGGGTGTGAGGTCGCCGCCGCAGTACTGGACCCAGCGGCCGTCAACGCCCGGGCGAATTCCTCGGCCGACTCGAAGCGGTCCGCCGCTACCGGTGCGAGCGCGCGCGCGACCGCGGCGTCTACCTGCTCCGGCACGCTCGGGCCGCGTCTGTCGCACCCGCGGAATCTCGCCGCTGAACCGCTTGGCGATGATCGCCTGCACCGTGGGGCCGGTGAACGGTGGCTCACCGGCGAGCATTTCGTACAGCACGGCCCCCAGGGAGTAGACGTCGGTGCGCGCGTCGAGGGTCTGCTCGCCGGCCGCCTGCTCGGGACTCATGTAGGCCGGGGTGCCGATCGCCAGTCCCGTCTCGGTCAGGCGATCCTCCCCACCGGCGAACGCCCGCGCGATGCCAAAGTCGGCCACCAGCGTAGAGCCATCGCTGGTGAGCATCAGGTTCTCCGGCTTGATGTCCCGATGGATTACCCCGTGTCGGTGGGCGTACTCGAGCGCGCGGGCCGCCTCGGTGGCGATCCGGATCGCGGCGTCCACCGACAATTGCCGCTCGCGCTGCAGTCGGTCGCGGAGCGACTCGCCCTCGACGTACGGCATGGTGAACCAGAGCTGTCCCGGCGGCCTCGCCCGAGTCGTGGACGGTCAGAATGTGCGGGTGTTGCAGCCGGGCGGCGAGCTGATCTCCCGCTGAAAGCGCTCGGGTCCGAGCGTGCGTGCCAGATCCGGGTGGAGCACCTTGAGCGCGACCGGCCGGTCGTGCCGCAGGTCCTGAGCGAGGAAAACCGTCGCCATGCCGCCGCGCCCGAGCTCACGCTCGAGGGTATAGGCAGTAGCCAGGGCCGTCTGCAGCTGGGTGCGCAGGTCCGTCAAACAGCTCGACTTTTGAAGGGACAGCGAAATGTACCCGGGTGGCTGGGCGTGAGCCACCGGGGATCAAATTCGAAACGGGAGTCGGGAGACGGGAGATGGGAGATGGGAGACGGGCGGACCGGCAGGTCATGTCATTGCGAGGAAGCGAAGCGACCGAAGCAATCTCACCCGGTTCAGCCTGGCGGAGGAGCGGTCGTGGCGGGGATGCCGGGTGAGATTGCTTCGTCGCTGCCGTTCCCCTTCCCAATAGGCGACGAAGGGCGGACGAGGGGGTTAGGTCAACACGGGAGGACACGAGGGTTAGGTCAGACCTGCGCCATCGCCTTCCCGCCTTCGCCGCAGTCGCGATCAACCCCGCTACCGCCAGCAGGCTGGGAGACGTAGATCGAGTGGCTGCCAACCGCCTCCACGACGGACGCCCCAGCGCGCTTGGACATGAAGCGCTGAGCCGGCGGCGGGATCATCCGGTCCTCGGTGGGCACGCAGGTACCAGCTCGGCTTCGACTTCCAGGCCGGCTCGCTGATGGTCCCCGCAGCGGCCTCGAGGCCCCACGGAACCTGCGAATCCGCCATGAACGCGGCCTGCTCCGGATCGACATCGCCGGCGAACGACGCGGCGAACTTGGTCCGGTCCAGGAGGAGGAAGCCGTCCTGGGGCGGCAGGATCGAGGGAACCGGCGCGCCCGGCACAGGATCCTTGATCAGGCTGTTGACCGACTCGCCCGCGTCCGGCGCAAAGGCGGCGATGTAGACCAGCGCTTCGACCTTGGGATCATTGCCGGCTTCGGTGATCACGGCACCGCCGTAGGAGTGGCCGACCAGCACCACCGGGCCGTCCTGCGCCGCGATGACCCGCCTGGTGACCTCGACGTCGCCGGCCAGCGAGAGCGTGGGGTTCTGCACGATGCTGACCTTGAACCCGTCCTTCTTGAGGGCCCGGTAAACCCCTTCCCAACCAGAGCCGTCCACGAAGCCGCCGTGGACCAGCACGATATTGCGGATGTCGGAGTGAGAGGTGGAAGGCATTAGAAGGCTCCTTTCAACCGTACTGCTGAAGAGTGACTCGTTTGACTAAGGCGACCTGCTTGGTGTGGATGCACTAATTTGTGCAAGTCCTATATCGCGAGATGGGCGGGAGTGTTGTGACCGAACTGTGGGAAAAGGGAACGGAACCAGGAACGGGATCTGCTTTTGTCATTGCGAGAGAGCGCCAGCGCCCGAAGCAATCTCAACCGGTCTAGCCGGTCTGGACGCGACTTCGACAGGGAGCGGTCGAGGCCGGGACAGCGGGTGAGATTGCTTCGGCCCCTCCGCTGCGCTCGGCGGACCTCGCAATGACAAAACCCGTCCGCCAGTCGCCTTGTCCGCCGGTCCGCTACGCCCCCACCTCCACGAACGTCGCGTAGGAGTGCGGAGCGCGGAACGGACGTGGCCTTCAGCGCGGAGACCCTCGAAGTGGAATTCGATGGCCTCTCGCATCACCCGTTCCACTTCCTCCCGAGTGCCGCCAGTGGCGATGCATCCCTCCACGTCGGGCGAATAGGCGGAGAATCCAGCCCGAGTCTCTTCGACGACGATGAGAACTTTCATCGTTTGAGTCCTGCCTGTTTGAGAATGCTGTTCAGCGTGCCTGGGGCAATTTCGTCCCGCGGCGAGCTGGCAACGGTTACCAATCCGGGTTTCCGAGGATGCTTGAATTGATGGTGGCTCCCTCGAGTCCGTGCGAAACTACCAGCCGTCGTCGGCCAGCAGTTTGAGCAGGTCCCGGACTTTCATGATAAGGATGCGAGGACCTGAGCCAGCGAGCAAAGCGGGATGAGGAGCTAGGAATTCGGCCCAAGGTAGGAAAGGTGGAGGAGATGCAGTCATCGGAATCGCGATTGGGCTGCGGGCAGAAAACGCGGACAGGATGTCTGCTCAGGATGCCACCGGAGACCTACGCGCGGAAGCTGCCGGAGTCTCCTTCCCATTGAGGAACCGGGGACAGGGAGTTAGGTAGGGAGACAGGAGACGGGGAGACGAGAGAGACGGGGAAGAGGAGGAACAGGCGACCAGGCGACAGCGACGAACCACCGGGAGGCCGCTCATCCCCGACCCCTTTGACGGAAGTCGTACCGACGACCATCTCACACCGTTCCCACTTCGCGGTCCCGGACGAAGGAGAGTTTCGGTGGGCACTCGCGATCGCAACGCGGCTATTCCGTTGCCAAACGCGGACTACTCCGCGCTGTCTCCCTCAAAGCGCTGGGGCGCGATCTCTGGTCCATTCGCATTGCGGCGATCCCCTCGTCGCGCTGATTCTCGCTGAGCTGATTCGGATCATCTTTACCAGCTCGGCCTGGCTGTCGGCTTGTCGCAGATCGATTGCCTGGGATCTGCCAGGAAATTCGCCTGCCGGCATCCCCTGCCGGGTTCAACGCGGCGCTGTCGCTCGAGGGCCTCCCTGCACGAATCGCCTGGTACGGCACGTCGTTGTCGCGGCCCTCGCCGCCCTCGGCGCTCTGGCCTTGAGCCTCTGATCCTCGTCGCCTGTGTGAAAGATTGCGGTTCCGGTGCTCGGGCATGCCTCCTGTGTTGGTGGTTGGGGTCGGCTGCTTCATCTGCGCCAACTCGTATGCCGATGCACGGACCTTCGTCCTGATTGAACTACCTGCTCGATCCCTCGACCCACCTTTTCACTCCGTCCGTTGCCAACTTCCTTCTTTCGACAGCAGGCACCACTCGAGTCATCACCTTCCTGCCGCTGGCGTCGGTCGTCGCCGCCCTTGGGGGCTTGATGGTTGGAGCCACCCGCACGGCCGATCCCGCAACTCTGGCCCGACATAGCCGCAATGTTCGCCTGCTTCCCTCTACGCCTCGGCCCTCGTGCTTGTCCTCTGCGTGGTCGAGTTACACACCTTCCTCCGCTGGCTCGCTACCTGGACTCCGGAAACCCTCGCGTCCGCAATGAAAGCCGAGTATCGCGGCAGCAGTTAGCGCATCTGGAATGATCTACGCCTGTTATCTCGCCTCATGTTTGTCCCTGCCGTCTTCATCCTCGGCGACCAGACCAACCGAGTAGCGGACAACGCCGACCCGGCAGCGACTCCGGAAGCTCGGCAGAAGTGGCTCGTAGAGCACAACCTGCCACCCCATGGCACCGCGTAGCCAGCAGCCTCCTCGCGATACTGAGTCCGTTTCTGGTTGGGAGTCCCTTGACCCAGGTAGTGGACCTCCTGAAAGGGACAGTAGGAAATCCTCGCTGCGGCCCCTCCGTCCCCACCCTGTCCGCCGGTCCGCAGGGGACAGGGGGTGAGGTCAGGGCTGGACTAACCCCAGCCAACGCATAAGGATCAGAGAGGGCCTCGGGGACGAATCCGCGGGCGCCGCTCGTAGCGTTATTAGGTGCTACCACACAGGAGAACCGACAGTGAACGAGCAGACTATAAAACGACCCCTTCCGCCGCCGTGGCCGGGCAGACCGAGGTCGCCGTGTTAGCAGGCGGGTGTTTCTGGGGCGTCGAGGACATCCTGCGAGACGTCCCGGGCGTGATCGACACCGATGTCGGCTATACCGGCGGCCATCTCGAGAATCCGACCTACGACGACACTCACGACAGCAAGTCGGGGCACGCCGAGTCGATTCGGGTGACCTTCGACCCGGCCGTGCTGAGCTACGAAGAGCTGCTGGAGAAGTGGTTCTTCCGGCTGCACGACCCGACCACGCTCAATCGCCAGGGCAACGACGTGGGAACCCAATACCGCTCCGCGATCTTTCCGCAGAATGCCGAGCAGAGAGAAATTGCGGAGCGAGTGAAGGCGCGCGTCGCGGCGTCGGGCAAGTGGAAGCGACCGGTCACGACGAGTATCGAGGCAGCCTCCACCTGGTACAGCGCGGAACAGTACCATCAGGACTACCTGCGCAAGCATCCGGGCGGGTACAGCTGCCATTTCATGCGGGACTGAAAAGCGGGAGAAGGAGACGGGAGATGGGAGACGGGAAAAACGGAGAATTGGGTTGTCATTCCGAGCGAAGCGAGGATCAGATGCCAGCCTGTCATGGCGTTCCAGGCATTGGGATTCTCGGTCGCGTTGCTCCGCTCGGAATGACAACTCCACTCCAGCTCGCCTCTCTCGCCGTCTCCCCGTCTCCCGTCTCCCGTCTCCCTTGACTCCCGTCTTCGTCCCCTGTCTCCCGTCTCCCGTCTCGCCCTACAACCCCGCAAACCACGGATATCCCTGATCCTCCCAGTAGCCCCCGGCCGATCCCGGGTGAAGGTCATCGCGGTGAGATACTTGGTCAGCTTGTACCCCAGCTTGATCGGTGAGTAGAGCCGGAGGGGCGCGCCGTGGTACATCGTGAGAGGCTGGTCGTTCCAGGCGTAGGCCAGGATCGTCTGCGGGTGCATCGCGCTCGCCAGATCCCACCCGTTGTAGTAACCGCTGTCGAAGGTGTCGAAGCGGATGTAGCGGGCCTCCGGCGTGGGTTCCACCATCGCGGCGATCGAGGAAACCGGTACGCCGGTCCAGGTGCCGATCGCGGTCCAGCCCTCGACGCAATGGTGTTTGACTGTGTATGTCAGCCGCGGCAGCATCTGGATCATTGGAAGGGTCAGCCGAGTCGGCTTCCGGACCAGGCCTTTTACTTCGAGCGCCCACGCGTCCGGCCGCTCGAGGCCCGGGTACCCGCCGGTCTTGTTGTAGGTGATCGAGTACGCCGGGAATCGTGCCACGGCGGTGCGAGCGCTGATGGGGTATTCGCGCGCCAGTCGGTCTCCTGAGAGCCAAATCTTCTCCCCTACCCAGTCGTTGACTCGGCTGAACGCCCGCAGCTTGGACGAGAGCACCGGTCCCCCGTCCCAGCCGCACGCGGCAACGATCCCTGCGGGGCCAGCCACCAGTCCCAATCGGAGGAAGTCGCGCCGGTTGAGCCCCTCTCCTGGCTTAGTCATGGCTCGGAAACTTTCCCCGGTACCAGCCGGTGATCATCGCCCGGAGCGACGACGGATCGACCGCAAATACCAGGATCACATGAATCAGGGTGAATCCGACGAACACCCAGACCGTCACGAAGTGCCAGTAGCGGGCAAGCTCGTAGCCGCCGAAGAGCGCGGTGAGCCAGGCCAGCTGCACCGGCTTGTAGATGGCGAATCCGCTCAGCGTGGCGACGGCGCCGAGGAGCACGATAGTCGTGTAGGCCAGCTTCTGGAGTGCGTTGTGCTTCCCCTGAGCGGGGTGCTCCCTCCGTAGACGCAGGTAGTAGAGCTGCATCTGCCACGCGGGTCGCAGGTCTCGGGGCCGGAACAGGAGAGACCGCCACTCGCCGGAGAGCGCGAGAAAGACCAGATAGACGATGCCCGTGACGACGAACGGCCAGGCCAGGGCGAAGTGCCAATTGAGCCCGCCGGCAAGCCAACCGCCGAGCCGTGCCCATTTCGGAAACCCGTGGCCGTCCCACGGATTGGGAAGCGGATAGGGGTCTCCTCGGGGCCCGAAGTGGGTGAACGCCCCATAGATCTGGAGTCCGCTCCCGATCATGCCGAGAAGGAGCAAGGCGTTCAGCCAGTGCGTCAGCCGGACCAGGCCGTGGTGCCGCTTGGTTCCAGAGCTGGAAGACGATGTGTTCGCCACAGCTACCAATATTGATCGGAGACGGAGCGCTGAACATGGGCCCCTGACACCTGACACCTGATCCCTGACTCCTGTTCCCCGTTCCCTGTTCCCGCTTTTCCTCTCCGTCTCCCATCTCCGTCTCCTGTCTCCCGTCTCCCGTCTCCCGTCTACCGTAAGACTACGTACCCTCAACCCGGTACTTCTCCCAATAGCGGCCCAGGCGGCGCGAACCCTACGTTCGGTTCAAGGAGGAGTGAACCGAATGCCGCTTGCCTGCGTCGGCCTGAGTCATCACACCGCGCCGCTTGTCGTGCGCGAGCGACTTGCTTTTGGGAGGGAAGAAGTTCTTTCCGCCCTGGAGAAGGCGCGGGACACGGAACTGCGGTCGGCCGGGATCGCCGGAGTTGACTCTGGTCTCGACCTGTAACCGAACCGAGCTCTATGCAGCGGCGCACAATCCCGCCGTTCGGTTCTCCGATGTTCCGGCCCTGCTCGCCGATGTGCTGATCCGATTTGGACGACTCTCGCCCGAAGACATCCGTCCTTCCTTATACACCCACGCGAGCACCCAGGCGTTGCGGCATCTCTGCGCCGTCGCCACGGGACTCGATTCGATGATCATCGGCGAGTCCGAAGTACTGGGCCAGGTGGCGACCGCCCATGAGTTGGCGATGCAGGCCAACGCCTCAGGTCCGATTCTGGAGGCGGCCTTCCGGACCGCGATACGCGCAGGGCGCCGGGCCAGAGTCGAGACGGGAATCTGCCGCAATCCGATGAGCATCGCTTCGGAGGCGGTGCGGCTGGTACGCGAAATCGCGTCAGCGGCGTCCGCGGTGTTGATCGTAGGAACCGGAGAGCAGGCCCGGCTGCTGGGAACTCTCCTGCGAAGCAATGGCTTTTACCAATCTCAGCGTCATCGGCCGCAATCCCGATCGCGCGAAGAGCCTTGTGCTCGGCGATCGGCGCGCGTGCCCTGCCCTGGCAGGAGCTCGGTGAGGCGCTTCGCGCGACTGACATCGTTCTGACTTTGACCGCAGCGCCGCACGCAGTGATCGGTCGAGAGATGGTGGAGTCGGCGGTCGAAGGTCGTCGGCGAGATGACTTGACCCTGGTGGACCTGGCCGTGCCGCGCGATGTGGATCCCAAGGTTGGCGAACTCCCCGGAGTACGGTTGTACGACCTCGACACCCTGCAGCAGAGGTTGAACGGGAATCTCGCCGGACCGGCGTCGGGAGGTTCCGCTGGTCGAAGCCATTATCGATGAAGAAGTGACGCTGTTTGAAGCCTGGCGACACGGCGCACAACTCAGACCCGTCCTCACCGCCATGCACTCCCGGGGGAGGAGATTCGGCTGCAGGAGACTGAACGGGTCCTTCGCCGGCTCGATGCGAAGGACCCTGAGGTGCGCGAGGAGATCGAGGCGCTGTCCAAGGCGCTCGTCACCAAGCTGCTCCATGCCCCATCAACTCGACTCCGCAACGAGATCGACCCCTGTCCGTTCCCGCCTCTACGTCGAAACAATCCGAGAACTCTTCTGATCTCCACCTCTCCTCGCCCTCCTCAGCCGACGCGGAGCCTGACCGGGCATGACTTCGGTCTTGAGCGCCATACGCCTGGGGACCCGTGCCTCTCGACTCGCACGCCTCCAGACCGGCCTGGTTTCGAAGGCGCTCGCTCGACTCGATCCGACCATCGAGTTCCGAAGCATCGAGATCACCACCGAAGGTGATCGCGATCTCCGCACCCCGCTGCCGGAAATTGGCGGGAAGGGCGTGTTCACCCAGGAGCTGGAGCAGGCGCTCTACGAAGGCACGATCGACCTGGCGGTCCACTCGCTCAAGGACGTTCCGGTCGAGCCGTCCGCCGGATTGACGCTCGCCGCGGTCGGCATGCGGGAAGATCCCCGCGAGGTGTGGATCTCGGCGAAGGGCTGGACCCTCGCGACGCTTCCGGCCGGTGCCAAGGTCGGCACCTGCAGCACGCGACGAGCCGCTCAACTCCTGGTGCACCGCCCGGATCTCCAACTCGCCCCGTTGCGCGGCAACGTGGACACTCGGGTCGCCAAGGCGCAGGCGGGAGAGTTTGACGCGATCGTGATCGCCGCGGCCGGAGTCCATCGGTTGGGTCTCACCTCCGCGATCACGGAATACCTGCCGCTCGAGATCATGCTGCCCGCCCCCGGGCAAGGTGCGTTGGCGGTTCAGTGCCGCGACGATGATTCCGCCATGCTCGAGTTGTTGCGCGGGTTGGAGGAGACAGAAGTGCGCGCCGCGACCGACGCCGAGCGGGCATTTCTCGAGGGACTCGGCGGAGGCTGTGCCGCACCGATCGCGGCGTTCGGGCGAGGTGGTTGGGGGTCGGTTACACCTGGCGGTGCCTGGTCCTCTCGCTGGATGGCAGACGGCAAATTCGGATCGCGGGCGAGTCACGCTTAGCGGACGGACGCCTGCTCGGATTGACCCTCGCAGCCGAAGCGCTCGCCAAGGGTGCCGAGGCACTCCTCGCATGAGTGGTCTGGAAGGACGATCGATCGTGATCACTCGATCCCGCGCGCAGGCGGAGCCTTTCGCCCAGGCGCTGTCGGCTCGAGGAGCGATTCCGATCCTCTTCCCGACGATCGAAATCCGGCCGCTGGACGATTGCGCGGCACTCGACGACGCGCTGACCCACCTGGACCAGTACGACTGGATCGTCTTCACCAGCGCCAACACGGTGAGCGCAGTCTGGGAACGGCTCAGAGCGCTCGGGCGAACGAACCTCGCCGGTGCCAGACGGATTGCCGCCGTCGGGCCTGCCACCGGGGCGGAACTGGTCGAGCGCGGCGCCGCGATCGACGCAGTACCAACGACTTTCCGCGGTGCCGCGATCGCGGACGCCTTGGGCAGTCTGGACAACCAGCGGGTGCTGTTGCCTCGGGCCGACATCGGTCGCGAAGAAACCGCCGAGGCGCTGCGTGACGCGGGGGCCGTGGTGGATGAAGTCGTCGCCTACCAAACCGTCATGCCAGCCTCTGATCGCTTCGGCCTCACCGCGCTGCGCGCCGGGGTCGACGCCATCACGTTCACCTCTCCATCTACCGTGCACAACTTCGTTTCTCTCGTGGGACCCGATTCCGCCAAACTCCTGGCTCGGAGCGTCGTGGCTTGCATCGGGCCGGTCACGGCGGCGGCTGTGACCGATCTGGGCCTGGCCCAGCCGATACAGGCCCACCATTCCACGTCCCAGGGGCTGATCGAGATTCTCGAGTCTCACTTCGCTCGACGCGCGGGGCGGTCATGATCACCCGGCCCCGCCGCTGGCGACTGACGCCGGCGCCTTCGGACGCTGGTCCGGGAAACGACGCTTCTCGCCGACGATCTCGTGGCTCCGCTCTTCGTGAGCGAGCGGATTGCTGCTCCGCAGCCGATCGCCTCCATGCCCGGCGTCCACCAGTGGCCGATCAACCGCATCGCCGAAGAGGCCCGTTCGCTTGCGGCACTCGGCATCCGCTCGGTGCTGCTCTTCGGAATCCCGGCTCACAAGGATGCGGAAGGAAGCGGAGCCTATCCACCCGACGGCGTCGTCCAGAGAGCAGTGCGAGAGATCAAGAACGCGCTGCCGGAACTCGTCGTGATGACCGATGTGTGTCTCTGCGAGTACACCGATCATGGCCACTGCGGCCTGATCAACGGCCTGGCAGGACCGAAGGATCCGCGCCTGCCCGAAGGGTACGTGCTCAACGACAGGACGCTCGAGATTCTCGGTCGCACCGCGGTCTCCCAGGCGGAAGCGGGAGCCGATGTGGTGGCACCCTCAGGGATGCTGGATGGAATGGTGGCCGCGATCCGGCGAGATCTGGACGCGGGCGGCTTCCACTCGCTCCCGATTCTTTCCTATTCGGTGAAATACGCCTCGGGCTTCTACGGCCCATTCCGCGATGCGGCCGAAGGCGCACCCCGCTTCGGAGACCGCAGCACCCACCAGATGGATCCTTCCAACGTGCGAGAAGCGATGCGGGAACACGCCCTGGACGTCGAGGAAGGAGCCGACGGCCTGATGGTGAAGCCGGCGCTCGCCTACCTCGACGTGATCCGGGCGACCCGCGATCGCTTTCCCGATCTGCCGCTCGCGGCCTACAACGTCAGCGGCGAGTACTCCATGGTGAAGGCGGCAGCGGCAAATGGCTGGGTCGACGAGCGGCGGGTAGCGCTCGAAATCCTCACCGGGATCCGGCGCGCCGGCGCCGACCTCATCATCACCTATCACGCCCGCGACGCCGCCACCTGGCTCGCGGAGTGACCCATCGGAGCACTTGAATGGCCGAGCAGACCCCGGAAACCCTGAACCACTTCGCCACCCTGTCGTTCACCGACGGACTACTGGAAGCTCCCCAGGAGTCCCGTTGCGAGGTCCGCGAGGGTTTCCTGTCGCGTCTCAGAAAATCGGCGGACGCGGTGCATCTCTACCAGCTTGGCGGCTCTGGAGAGCCGGGGAGATCTGCTGACCTGGACCGCCTCCGCCTCGGCCTCACCCGAGGCGAGTCGTTGTTTCTTCGCCGGATGGGCTTCCGCACTCGCACCGGCCCGCCGGTTCCTCCGCAGCAGCGACGTGCTGTGGGGCTACACGCGACCCTCGCAATACACCAAGAGCCGTTCGACTCAGGAGCTCGACCCGTTCGCACCGAATCGGGAGCCGTACCTGATCGTGTACCCCTTCGTGAAGACCCCGGAGTGGTACCTGCTCGATCGGGAGAAGCGCGGAGAGCTGATGGCGGGTCACATCAAGACCGGAACTCAGTACAAGGACATCACCCAGTTGCTGGTCTACTGCTTCGGGCTGCAGGACCAGGAGTTCATCGTCGCCTACGAGACGGAGGACATGCGCCGCTTCCTGGCATTGGTCCAGGAGCTGAGGTCCACCGAAGTTCGGGTCTACACGGCGCGCGACTGGCCGCTGCACGCGGGAGTCTACCAGCCCGATGCGGAGGCTCTCGCCGCATGGCTGTGACCCCGATCGAAACCGAGGCCCCATTGCTGGCCGCGGCCGCGTGTCGCCCGACCGCTATGACTCCAGTCTGGTTCATGCGCCAGGCGGGCCGGTACATGGCGGAGTATCGCGCGATCCGGGCTCATCATTCGGTGCTGGAGATCTGTGCCCGGCCGGAGTTGGCGGCGGAGATCACCCTGCAACCAGTGCGAAAGCTGGGCGTGGATGCCGCGATCCTGTTCGCTGACATCCTGCTGCCGCTGGTGCCGATGGGCCTCGAGCTGGAGTTCGCGAGCGGAGAAGGCCCGCTGATTCGAATCCCGTGCGTCGTGCCGAGCAGGTAGACGCGTTGCGCGAGGTCGACGCGGAGACCGACCTGGCCGCGACGCTCGAGACCATCAGGCTCGTGCGCCGGCACCTCGGCCCTGAAACCCCGCTGCTCGGATTCGCCGGCGCTCCGTTTACCGTCGCCACCTATGCGATCGAGGGCGGCCCGTCTCGCCATCTCCTGGAAAGCAAGCGGATGATGTACGAGGCACCCGCGCTATGGCACCGGTTGCTCTCGAAGTTGACCGATGTGCTGGCCGATTTCCTCGTCGCACAGGTGGCGGCCGGTGCCCAGGCGCTGCAGGTCTTCGACAGCTGGGCCGGCCAATTGAGCGAGGCGGACTACCGGGACTACGTGCTGCCCCACAGTCGCGCGCTCTTCGACCGTCTCGCGAGTCTCAGTGTGCCCTGCATTCACTTTGGCGTGGGTACCGAGCATCTCCTCGAGACAATGACCGAAGCAGGCGGCGAGGTGTTTGGTCTCGACTGGCGCACTCCGCTCGATCGCGGCTGGCAACGGATCGGCCACGAGCGTGCCGTTCAGGGAAACCTCGATCCGGTCGCTCTCTTTGCACCGCTCCCCGAACTGCGCACTCGAGTGAACGACATCATCCGGCGGGCAGATGGCCGGCCGGGACACATCTTCAACCTGGGCCACGGCATCCTGCCTGGAACGCCGGTCGAGCGGGTCCGCGCCGGTGGTGGACATGGTCCACGAAGCGACCACCCGGGCCCGGTAAGCGATGCGTGCCTCGGTGGTGGTCGTCGGCGGTGGAATCAGCGGGCTCGCGGCCGCGACCCGATTGGCGGAACGGCTCTGATCCGGCCAGCATCACCCTGATCGAAGCAGAATCCAGCCTCGGCGGAAAGATCCGAACCGAGCGGACCGGTGAGTTCGTCCTGGAGAGCGGTCCTGACTGTTTCCTCGCGGCAAAGCCCGCCGGCATCGAGCTCTGCAGGCGATTGGGACTCTCGGAGCGGCTGACCGGGACCAACCCTCCACGCGCAAGAGCTTTGTGAAGCGCGACGGTCGCCTCCACCCGCTGCCCGACGGAATCACCGGATTGGTCCCCTCCCGGCTCATGCCGCTTCTCACCACCGGCATTCTCTCGCTGCCGGGTCGAGTCCGTGCCGCCCTCGAGCTGTTCGTACCGCGCCGTGGTACCGCGCCGGAAGAGTCGGTGGCCGAATTCTCCCGCCGTCGTTTCGGTCGCGAGGCATATGACTGGTTGATTGAGCCGCTGTTGAGTGGGATCTACGCCGGCGATGGAGAAACGCTGAGCCTGGAGTCTCACCTTCCCGCAAATGCGGGAGACGGAATTGCGTGACGGCAGCCTGCTCAAGCCCTTGCTCTTTGGGCGGAACGGCGGGCCTGCTTCCTCCTCACCAACTCGTACCGGATTCGTCACCTGAAGGGAGGGCTGGGAGAGCTGGTGGAGGCGCTCACCACGCGGATGGCCGGCGCTCTCGATCCTCCTCGGCACCAGGGTGAAGCGAGTGCGCGAGGCCGTGGTCGGGCGGGGCTACCGCGTGGAGCTGGCGGACGGGCGAACCATCGAGTCTGACACCGTCGTGCTGGCAACACCGGCCCACGCCAGCGCCGCCATCCCTGAATCGCTCAGCCCCGACCTGAGTGCGGCGCTTCGCACCATTCCATTCGTCTCCACCGCCACCATTTCCCTCGCCTTTCCGTGGACCGCCTTTCCCGCCTTGCCGCAAGGCTATGGCTACCTGAGCCCGAGGGCCGAGGGTGGACCGCTGGTCGCTTGCACCTGGACCTCGAACAAGTTCCCGGAGCGCGCACCGCGGGACGTGGTGCTGGCGCGGTGCTTCATCGGCCGGGCCGGCGCGGACGAAGTCGTACAAGCGGGAGACAGCGTGCTGCTGGATCTCGCGATGGAGGAATTGCGCCGAGTCGCGGGAGTCACCGAATCGCCCCCTGCTCTATCGCATAGCCCGCTGGCCCGCAGGCATGCCGCAGTACACCCTGGGCCACCGGCAACGGATCGAACGCATCGCTCACATGCTCGCGGAGCATCCGGGTCTGCATCTGGCCGGTGCCTCGTTCCACGGGGTTGGAATTCCGGACTGCATCGCCTCCGGCTGGGCCGTGGCCGATAGCATCGCCACACCGGTGGGTGCCGCATGAGAAGTTCGGCGCGATCCGCTGCGCTCTTCGCCGAAGCGAAGGCCCTGCTTCCAGGCGGGCGTGGACTCGCCGGTGCGGGCCTTCCGCGCCGTCGGTGGCGACCCGCTGTTCATCGCCCGCGGCGAAGGGGCGTGGCTGGAAGACGTGGACGGCTCCCTTTATGTGGACTACATGCTCTCGTGGGGTCCGCTGATCCTGGGGCATGCTCATCCCGCGATCACTGCGGCGATCTCGGCGGCCGCGTCGCGGGGAACCAGCTATGGCGCTCCGACTCCCTCGAAGTCGAGCTGGCGAAGAAGGTCCAGCGCTTCTTTCCCTCGATCGAGACTGATCCGCTTCGTCAACTCCGGGACCGAAGCGACGATGAGCGCGCTCCGGGTGGCGCGGGCCTTCACCCGGCGTGCGAAGATCGTGAAGTTCGCCGGCTGCTACCACGGCCACGCCGACCTGCTGCTGGTCCAGGCCGGATCCGGCGTCGCCACACTGGGCCTGCCCTGATTCGCCGGGAGTCCCGGCCGGGGCCGTGAGTGACACGCTGGTGGCGCCCTTCAACGACCTGGCCGCGGTAACCCAGCTCTTCCGACAGTTTCCCGATCAGATCGCCGCCATCATCGTGGAGCCGGTGGCCGGCAACATGGGTGTCGTGCCACCGGCCGCCGGGTTTCTCGCCGGACTGCGAGAGATCACCCGCGCCCACGGTGCGCTCTGGTATTCGATGAAGTGATGTGCGGCTTCCGCGTGCACCCAGGAGGAGCGCAGGGGCTGTACGGTGTGGTCCCCGACCTGACGACGCTGGGAAAAGTCATCGGCGGGGGATTGCCCGTCGGAACCTACGGCGGCCGCCGTGAAATCATGGAACTCGTGGCACCCGCGGGACCGGTGTACCAGGCGGGGACCCTGTCGGGAAATCCGCTCGCGATGAGCGCCGGGATTGCCACCCTGACCGAACTGGAACGCCCTGGCGTCTGGGATCGAGTCGCTACGGCGACCGAAGCCCTGGCTCACCGGATCGAATGTCTGGCGACGAAGCGAGGAATTCCGGCGCGGGTGCAACGCGTGGGGACGATGCTTACGGTCTTCTTCACCGACCAGCCGGTCCACGACTGGGAGTCCGCCCGCCGGTGCGATACTGCCCGCTTCGGCCGAGTGTTCCGCGGGCTGCTCGAGCGGGGCGTGTACTGGGTGCCGTCACAGTTCGAATCCGCCTTCCTGTCTACCGCGCATGGCCAGATGGAACTCAGGCCACACCGGCGAAGCATTCGAGTCGGCTCTCGACGAAGAGGCGCGGGAAGCCAGATGACTATTCACGGCGCGGCCTCGGCCGAAGCATCGCTCTACGACGACGTGGCCCGGTCATACGATGCGGTGCTGGTCGTCTCCTTCGGAGGACCGGAAGGCCCCGACGATGTACTGCCCTTTCTCGAGAATGTGACTCGAGGCAGACCGGTGCCGAGGAGCGGCTGCTGGCAGTGGCGGAGCACTATCAGCACTTCGGCGGCGTGAGTCCGATCAACGAGCAGAATCGTGCCTTGGTGGCCGCTCTCCGGAGGGAGCTGGCAAGCCACCCTCCTGCACTGCCGATCTATCTGGGGAATCGCAACTGGCATCCCTACCTGGCGGACACGATACGGCAGATGCGAGACGACGGAGTACGCCGGGCCCTGGCACTCGTAACCTCGGCCTTCGGTTGCTACTCCGGGTGCCGGCAGTATCGCGAAGACGTCATCCGGGCGCTCGAGGCCGCCGGCCCCGGAGCACCTGAGGTGGACAAGCTGAGGCTCTTCTTCAATCACCCCGGATTCATCGAAGCGAACGCCGCCAATCTCAAGGATGCGCTGGATCAGTTTCCGGCCGACCGCCGCTCGATGGTGCGGGTCGTCTTCACCGCCCACAGCATCCCGATGAGCATGGCGCATTCCAGCGCCGTACGAGCCCCAGTTGCTGGAGGCCAGTCGACTCGTTGCGGAGGCAGCCGGCGCCCTTTCCTGGGATCTCGTCTATCAAAGCCGCAGTGGACCACCTCACGTTCCGTGGCTCGAGCCGGACATTTGCGCGCACTTGGAGGCGCTCGCCGGCCAAGGCGTACGGGATGTGGTGATCCATCCGATCGGATTCCTGTCGGACCACATGGAAGTCCGGTACGACCTGGACACCGAGAGCCGGGAGAAGGCCGAGGAGCTGGGACTCACGCTGGTCCGGGCGAGGACGGTGGGAACGGCGCCGGCATTCGTCGCGATGCTCCGCGGAGCTGATCCAGGAACGAATGGTGGAGCGGCCCGAACGTCGAGCGCTCGGCACCCTCGGCCCGAGCCACGACATCTGTCCGCTCGACTGTTGCCTGGCCGGACACCCGTCGACCAGGAATTCTGTCATTGCGAGGGAATCCGAGCGGTAGCGACGGTGAGCGGCAATCTCACCGAGCCCATCAAGGCGCCTGACAAACGGTCTCTGGACATGCGTGAGATTGCTTCACGCGGGTCCTCGCCAATGACGCAACGTTTCCCTGTTCCCTGTTCCCTTTCCCTTCTCCCTGTTTCCGCTTCTCCCTGACTCTCCTGACTCCCGTGTCCCCTCCATCTCCTTGCGGTCCCCCTCCAACGCCCGTAACCTCGAACTGTCACACAACCGGAGAAGGATCCGTGCCCATTTCTTCCAAGCGTCCCATCAAGGTGATTTTCCACCCTTCGGATTTCACCGAAGGCAGCGAGGTCGCCTTTGCTCACGCGCTCAAGATCGCGCTCATCGCGAGGGCTGAGCTCGACATTCTCCATGTTTCGGAGAGGGATCAGGAAGGGTGGAGCGAGTTCCCCGGAGTGCGCCAGATGCTGGAGCGCTGGCGGGTGCTCCCACCCAACAGTCCCAAGAACGCCGTCGCCGCGGTCGGGCTCGGGGTGCGGAAGGTCGTGATGAAGGGGAAGGATCCGATTCACGCCGCCCAGCACTTTCTCGAGGAGAATCCGACGGATTTCGTGGTGCTCGCCGCGCATACCCATCAATGGGCGCATGCGCTGGGGCCGCGGGAAGGTGATGTCGCAACCGATCGCCAGCGCCTCGAAGCCGCAGCACTCTTCGTTCCTTATGGATCCGAAGGATTCGTCTCTCGCGCCGATGGGAACCCGTCGCTGAAGAACGTACTGATTCCGGTCGACTCGATCGCCGAGCCCGGCGGCGGCGATCGAGGCCGCGCAGCGACTCACCTGGGCACTCCAGTGTCCGGAGATCACATTCACGCTGCTGCACGTCGGCGAGACCGGGGAAATGCCCTCCGTCAAAACCGAGGAGCAGGACGGCTGGACCTGGCGGAAGCTGACCAAGAACGGCGAGGTTGTGGAAACGATCCTCTCCACGGCCAAAAGAGATCCAAGCCGACTCTCATCGTCATGACGACGGCCGGCCGCGACGGGTTCCTCGACGGTCTACGCGGTTCGACTACGGAGCGGGTGCTGCGTGGAGGGATGGTGCCGGTGCTCGCAATCCCTGCGGCGATGACGACGCGGGGAGGAGCGGTGGTGATGTAGGTGTCAGGGACAAGGTGTCAGGTGTCAGGGCGTTCTGTCATTGCGAGGAGCCTGGAAGCGCAGCGACGAGGTTCGTCATAGGACATCGGGTGAGATTGCTTCGGCCCCCTCGCTCCGCTCGAGGTGCCTCGCAATGACAGAAACCTCGATTTCTCCTCTCCTTCCTCCCGTTCCCTGTTCCCGTTTGCCGCTTTTCTCGACCAACCAGCCTATTGCACCTTCCCGGCAAGATGGTACTTTCGAAATTGCTCATCGCCGCTTCGCTGCGAAGCGGTACCGTCTTCTGCTGGTAAGGAGGCTGCAATGGCCAAGACAACGAAGAAGAAGAAGAAGAAGAAGAAATAGGTTGTAGAGAGAAGCGCCCGGTTCAGTTGAGACCGGGCGCTCTTCATTGGTGGACGGCAGCAACAGATCTGTCCCTTGATCCCCTGATGCACCTGACACCTGAACCACCTGTTGTACCTACCGCCCTACGTCGTCCCGCCTCGTCTCCGCATCGCCCGCAGGCAGCACCGCGAGCAGCCCCGCACTCACCTCTTTCATGACCTTCCGCATCTCGGGATAGGGAGGATGGAACGGGGTCGAGGCGTGGCTCCGGCCCCACTCGATCGTGTAGGCGATGAGCTTCCCTTCCTGGGATCCACGAACTGGCGACTGTAGGCGTAATCGTCTGAGGAACCGGCCGTCGGGTAGAGGCCCACCGACTGCTTCACCTGGTACTTCCTTCCCCGGACCAGCTTGATGGCCGCCGCCATGTGTCGGCCCATGCGGATGGCCTCTTCCTCGTCTCTGGCCGGTATGTATTCCCGATACCCCTCGTCGTTGATCTTGCCCCGCTTGCCGTCATAGGCCTTGTTCTGGAAACACATGTCCGGATCCCGGTACTGGTTATCGTCGCTCCCCCAGCTGTGCAGGATCGTCTCGCCGTAGCTGTGCAGGTCCACGTAGTAGCGAATGTTGGGGAATCGATCCAGCAGCCACATCACGTTGCGGGTCTCGGGCTCCGAGGCGGCATGGGGACCGACGTAGGTCTCGTAATCGCCCGGTTTGTGGGAGCTCTCGACCGTGCCCGGGGCGAAGTGCTGGTCGAAGCGCCAGAGGATCGGGAAATTCCGGTTGAGATCGACCCCGATGGACCGGTAGTCCTTTCCCTGGGCGCAGGCCGCCGGTTCTTTCGCCAGAATGGGTGCCCGTCCATGCTGAATCGGCGACCGTCGGGATTCACCTGGGGCAGGAGCACGATGTCCATCGTCTCCACCAGCCGGCGGACCCGCGCGGGAGAGACGACGTGCTTACCCAGGCGAAAACCCTGCTTGTCCCGGTAAGCCCGGAGGAGCCGCACCGCGAAATAAACCAGGATATCGGGGCCACCCCACTCCCGCCCATGCACCGCGCCGAGGAAACAGACCGCTGGCCGTTTCTTCCCATCGCCCTTCCCGATCCGGACCGCATGAACTTGACGCTTTTCCCAGGTCAGATTGGGCAACGGGATTCGCTCGAAGTAGCCGGCGTGATTCTGCTCGCCGATCTCGAGTGCTCTCTCGACTTCATCCGCCGTGAGATAGCCGCCGCTCCAGATGACGTCGCCGTAGCGCCCTTTCTTGAGTCGCCGCTTCGCCGCGGCCTGCTCCTCCGCCACCCGCTCTCGATCGTGCGGCTCCACATTCTCGAGCGGAGTAACGCCGTAGCCCTGCTTCCTCAGCCACTCGACCTTCTCGGAGCGGACGTAGGCGTCAACGGTAATGCCGCTCTTGGTCTCCTTGTAACCGGTGACGACGATCCGGAGCTTGGGCCCGAGGGCGGTCAGGTGGCTGCGGTTGCGTCCGGTGATGGCGACGTGGAGGATGGACATTGCTGGGCCAGGGCGGTGAGGTGAGTCGAACGGGAAACAGCGGGAACGGGGAACAGGGAACAGGGATTAGTCAGGGGCAGACTTCGGCGCTAACGAGGCCCCCGAACGAGTAGTCGCGTTGCGAAGGGGCTCGTGGCTATCTCGCTCACTCGGTTGACTCCGATGATTCCGCAGTTCACCGCCCAGTTCTCCCTGTTCCCGCCGTTCCCTTCCCGTTCCCGCTCATTTCCTGACCTGACACTTCCATGCTGACGACACACAAACTCGGCACCCAAGGCCTCACCGTCTCGGCCATCGGCCTGGGCTGCATGGGGATGAGCTACGCATACGGCACTCCCGAAGAGCGCGACGAACGTGAGTCCATCGCCACGCTCCACCGCTCTCTCGAACTCGGCTGCACCTTCCTCGACACGGCGGAGGCATACGGGCCCTACGCCAACGAGGAGTTGATCGCTCGAGCGCTCAAGAGTGTCAAAGGCGGGCGTGACCGTTGCGTCATTGCCACCAAGTTCGGTTTCAAGTTCGACGAAAGGGCGGCATCGCCGGCATGGACAGCCGGCCTGAGCACATTCGCGAGGTCGTCGAGGCCTCGCTTCGTCGACTGGAGACCGATCGAATTGATCTCCTCTATCAGCACCGGGTAGACCCCACAGTCCCGATCGAGGATGTCGTCGGCGCGATGGCCGACCTCGTTCGCCAGGGAAGGTCCGTTTCCTGGGGCTCTCAGAAGCCGGCGAGAAGACCATCCGCCGCGCTCACGCCGTGCACCCGATCTCCGCGTTGCAAAGCGAGTATTCGCTCTGGGAGCGTAACCTCGAGGCTGGTCTCATCCCGTTCTTGCGCGAGCTCGGCATCGGGCTGGTGGCGTTCGCGCCGCTGGGACGCGGCTTCCTCACCGGAACCGTCAAGCGCGCCGAGGAATATTCGGAAGGCGATTATCGCCGTGGGGACCCGCGTTACCAGGGTGAGAACTTCGACGCCAACGTGCGGGCCGCGGGATCAGTGCGGGATCTGGCGGCGCGAAAGGGGGCGACCCCGGCCCAGATCGCCCTCGCCTGGTTGCTGCACGAAGGGTCCCGACATCGTGCCGATCCCCGGCACCAAGCGGCGGAAATACCTGGAGGAGAACATTGGTGCGGCAGACGTGTCGCTCAGCACCGGGGAGATGGCCGAGCTGGACGCAGCACTCCGGCCGGAGAAGGTCTCAGGCCCGCGCTACGCCCCGGAGCGGATGAAGCAGGTGGACCGCTGAGCGGGCGCCGCCGTCGGGGGCACGAATGACCCTTCCTGAACGAAAAATGCGCATCTAGGGATGGAGGCCTACCGTCTCGTTCAGGGGATTCGCGATGCGCAGTATGAAACGTCTGATGCCGGGAGCAGTGCTGATGGCCCTGTTCCTCGGTTGCGGGGAATCATCGACCAGTCCGGGGATAGCGGCGGGGGTCAAGTTCCGCCGCCTGCAGTCCTGCTCCGGGACGGTCGTCATCCCCAACCTCCCCTCCCCTACTATCACTTCGAGTACGACGCGACCCGGGCGGGTGACCGCGGCCTCATTCGCCTCGGGATTCACGATGTACCAGGTGATCTACCAGGGCGACCGGATCAGTGAGCTGCGGAACAATGCCCTCGGCAACCAGGACCGGCTGGAGTACACCTACGACGGCGCGGGGCGGGTCACTCGGATCAACTATGTCCGTCCCGAATGATTCGGTCTTCACCAGGCTGGCGCTGACCTATGTAGGAGAGAAGCTCGCCAGCCTCGAGCGGCAGCGGCTCCTTTCCGGCACCTTCGTGGTGAACAAGACGATGGCAGTTTTCCTACTACCCCGACGGCAACCTGGAGAAGCTCACCGAGCATTACCCGGCGATCGGGGGTTGCAGCCCGAAGCGACCACCTTCGACCGGTTCGAACAGTACGACGGCAAGATCAACGTCGACGGCTTCGGCCTGCTCCATGACGAGTTCTTCGATCACCTCGTGCTGTTACCGGGAGTGCAACTGCAGAAGGGAACCCGGCGCGGGTCACCCACACGGGAGACGGCGACAACTACCAGGTCGACAACGTCTACCGCTACGACGGCCTGGACCGTCCTCTCACCACTACGGGAGACTTTCGTGTACCTGACCGGGCCAGACGCGGGAAAACACTTTCAGACCCGTTCAGTATTTACGTACTACTGAGTCCTGCAACAAATGGAAGACGCGTCCCCTCCCCAGGAGAGGGGGGAAGTGAGGTCCTACTTCCCTCATCCTCCCCCGCAACTCCTCAAACCAGTTCTGGCTCACCACCAGGAGTCCCGACTCGCCCGCCGCCGTCTCGCGCAGCATCAGGAACCGCTTGTCGTCCGGCGCCACGGAGTAGCAGGGGACCGGCCCCGCCGGCGTGAAGGGACTCAGCGAGAAGAGCGACTTCTGGCTCCCACCGAGAAGGTTGGTGATGTACTCACCGTCGCCGACACCAACTCGTTCTTGTTGTTGCGATAGAACGAGCTCCCTCCCGCTGCGAGACCAGAGGGGATAAGAGCCGCCCGCGGTCGATACCTGCCAGCGTGCCGTCGAGGCCTCGGGGAATGGGCGAACATAGATCTCAAACGCCCCCGACTCGTCCGACGCGTATGCCAGCCACCTGCCATCGGGTGAGAGCGCGGGCGCCGTCTCCCGCGCGGGAGTACCCACCACGAGTGGCGACCGACGTATCGCCGACCTTCGTGGCCATGATGTCGCCATTGCCCAGGTCGGTGACGACCCGGCGCAGGACAAGCCACCGCCCATCGTTCGACTCGAAGAAATGTCCGAACCCGATCGTCTTGGGAAGCAGATGGGTGGCCGGACCGACGCCGTCCGCCCTTCTCACCGTGGGGATGCCGGCGCCGTCGCCCCGATCGCCGAGGAAGAGCACCTGGGATCCGTCCGGGGTCCAGGAGGGACGGAAGTAGTTGGTGTCCCCGAAGGTGATCCTGGAAAATGGCCCCGCGGGAACTTGCTTGACCCAGATGTCCGCCTTCGCGTTCCGTTGCAGCTCCACCGCGATCGCCTTCCCATTGGGCGAGAGCGCGATCGAACCGACGGTGCCATCGAGTTTCCACGCCGGGTCCACCGGACTGACGACTCCATCTCGCGTGACCCAGACCACCTCTCGGCTCGAGGACTGCGACGCGGTCTCGTAGATCAGGGTGCCGGTGGGCGAGAGGGCGAACCCCGCGGCGAACGGATTGGCCTGTAATCCTTCGTAGAGCGACACCGGAGGACCGGTGAGCGCCAGTTTGCCCGGATCGAAGGGCACTGCGAGCAGCTTGCCATCGGAGGTAACGACGATCAGGTGACCGGTGGGAGAGTAGCGGGCATACACGCCGCGTAGCAGCACCCGAGCCTCGCCCTTGGGAATCGGTTGCGCCATGATCTCGAAGTCCGCCGGTGTTTGACCGTCGTGGCGGACACGAAACACGACTCCCTTTGCCGCCCGGAAGCGCCACCGGCCATTCGGCGCCGATCACCCGCTCGCCGAACTTGTAGACTTGCTCAACATGTCCCCCGTCGCGCGAATCCGGCTGATCCCCGAGATCCACCTCGAAGTAGACGTAGCCGTCGTCTCCCCAGTCCACTGCGGTCGTGTTTGCGCCTGTCGGTGAGCGTAAGCGGTGATCCGCCCTCGAGGGAGAGAATGCGGACCGTCCGTCCCCCGATCTCGAAGGCCAGCTGGCGGCCGTCGGGAGAGAAGGCGGGGCTCAGCGCTCCGTCGGTACCGGGGATCGGTGTCGGAGCGACCTGGTCCGGCTCCTTTATCCAGAGCCGGGTGTTGCCCTCGCCGCGACCGGTGTACACGATGCGGCGCCCGTCCGGAGAGACGGCGATGTGGCCACCCAGCGCCGCGACCGCCACGGCCTCGTTGTCCCGCAGGAAGATCGGGTAACGATTCATGAACTGGATGCGACGACTGAGGCCGCATCCATCCCAGGATCGCGACCGCGGCAAGCCCGAGAAGTGCTCCGCCGAGAAGAAGGGTGCGCCGCTTGTCCGGCGCCTTGGCCGGAGCGGTGGTCCGCCTGGCGGCCGTCATCACCTGACTCACGCCCGGCTCGCTCAGCGCCCGCACAAACGCCTCGGCTGTGGCGAAGCGATCGGCCGGCAGCTTGGCGAGGGCCTTGTGCACCGCTGCTTCGACGTTGGGAGGCACCGAGGGCCTCCGATCACTGACCAGCTCCGGGTCCTTGGTGACCACCGCGGCGATCACCGCCTGAATCGTGGGCCCGGTGTGAGGCGGCTCGCCCACCAGCATCTCGTAAAGCAGGCAACCGAGGCTGTAGACGTCGGCCCGGGCATCGAGCACGCGCTCGCCGGTCGCCTGTTCGGGACTCATGTAGCCCGGCGTGCCGAGCGAGAGGCCAGTCTCGGTCATCCGGTTGCCGCCCGCGGTGCTCACGGCCAGCGCGATGCCGAAATCGGCGACCAGCGCGGCCCCGTCGTGCAGCATGATGTTTTCCGGGCTTGATGTCGCGATGGATCACGCCATGGCGGTGCGCGTAGTCCAGCGCCGACCCGATCTCCTTGCCCAGTCGGACGACGTCTTCCACCGGCAGCTGGCGCTCCCGGTTGAGCCGGTCGCGAAGACTCTCACCCTCGGTCAGCGGCATCACGTAATAGAGGAAGCTGCCAGCCTGGCCCGAATCGAAGAGCGGCAGGATATGAGGATGCTGCAGCGCCGCCGTGGTCTTGATTTCGGCGAGGAATCGCTCGCCCCCGATCACCGCGGCGAGCTCGGGTCGCAAGACCTTGAGCGCGACGTTGCGATCGTGGCGGAGGTCCCGCGCGAGGTAGACCGTGGCCATACCACCAGCGCCGAGCTTGCGTTCGATCCGGTAGTGATCGGCGAGGGCGGCGACGAGACGAGGATCGGCGTCGAGCATTCGGCTCCGAGGCTGGCTAGGTGATACCCAGGGCTGATTGGGAGGGCACCAGAAGCTAAGGCAGGAGCCGGGAACAGGGAACCGGTGGACCTCAGAAAGCCGAAGCCCGGCACGACCTAAGTCGTTGCCGGGCTTTCGGACAGGAACAGCGTCTCCCCGAGGGTGAGCGGTAGGTCAGAACCCTGCCGCGCCTCCGCAGTCGTTGTCGTGACTTCCACGCCGACCTGGCCGGCTGTTTCCGCTGGCCAGGCTCTGCATGCTGTTGCACCGTCGGCAGCAGTCTCGAGGCCAGTTCCTTCGAGCGACGTCACCCGCCCGCGCTCTGATTCCTGCTGGTACAGCCTCGCCGCTTCCCGGTGCTCACTCACCATCTCGGCCATGTACTTCTTGTCGAAGGAGGAGCCGACCGGCGTGTTCACGAAACTAGGTCGAGTGTCTTCTGGTGATCTCGCAGCAGGACGGGCGCCGGGTAGGCCGCCTGCTTTCGCTCCCGCCGCGAGTTCCTCGTTCAGCTTCGAATACTCGGCCACCATCCGTGCGCCGAACGTCCTTCACCTCGGAGCTTGCCCCTTCTGCTGCGCCAGCTTCCCGAGCTGCACCTGCAAGAGACCCGAGGCTGCCGGTCGTCGCGATGAAACTGCTGTCCGCGCTCGAGCGTCGCCTCTTTCGCGGCCGTCTGGGCGGGACTAACCGTCGCGTTCAGTAACAGAGCGGTAAAGACCGCCGGAGCCAGAAATTTGACCACCATACTCTGATCCTTTCACGTTGTGACGCTATCGAGTTGAAACCGTCGTGCAACATTAGACGGGGGTTGCCGCAGAGGGTTTCGTCCGGCGGTGCGTCGATCGAGATGTCAGAAATTCTCCTGACATGGACGAGGCGCTGTCGAGGCGTCGTCGTAGGTGCGCAGTGCTGACAGACGGAAGGAGCGGCCCAAAGCTTCGGCGCCTGCCGAAGTGTGGCGGTGCTAGCTTAGGGTATGACAGCAGTCCGCGGTCTTTCGTTGGATCCACGGCGTGGCGAGGCAGGACCTCCGATGGCGATATTGCCACGGTCGCCTCGCTGATGGCGGATGCCACGCGCGCTACCATACTCCTCTCGCTTCTGGACGGCCGCATCCGCCCCGCCGGTGAGCTCGCCCATCTGGCCCGGGTGACCCCGGCCACGGCCAGCGAGCACCTGGCGAAGCTCGTTACTGGCGGGCTCCTGGCCGTGGAGCGGCGTGGAAGGTTCCGCTATTACCGGCTGGCAAACTCCAGGCTGGCGGAGGCGTTGGAGACCCTCGCGGCACTCGCGCCGCCCCGGCCGGCGGACAGCGTCGGGCACCGACAGCACCCGGCTCCGATTCAGAGAGCCCGACTCTGTTACGACCATCTGGCAGGAACGCTTGGAGTGGAGATCACCGACGCGCTGATCGCCGAGCGGACGCTCGTGCGGGAAGATCGGGCCTTCGTTCTCTCCGACAGTGGCCGGGCGGCCTTCGCCGACCTGGGAATCGACGTCGAAGCGTTAGGTCGGCCGGGGCGCCGTCTCGGCCGCGCCTGCCTCGACTGGAGTGAGCGGCGCTACCATCTCGCGGGACCACTGGGCGTGGCTCTCGCATCACGGTTGTTCGCGCTGAACTGGATCGAGCGGACTCGCCACACCTCGAGTCCTCCATCTCACCAACGCCGGTCGTCGCGCGATCAAAGCCCGATTCGGCGTGACCTTGTTCTAGCTCACCAGACCTAACCGTAGAGCTCGCAGCAGTCATCTCGGAGCGAAGCGAGGAATCCCAATGCCTCGGACGCCGTATATAGGGAGGCATCGAGATTCCTCGCTTCGCTCGGAATGACAGCTCAAGTACCCGAACTACAATTAGGCTATGAACTCTCTTGGCCTCTACCTGACCTCAGTCCTCATCTGGGGTTCAACCTGGTGGGTCATCACCTTCCAGTTCGGCCCGGTGCCGCCGGCGATCTCGGTGTGTTACCGGTTCGCCCTGGCGAGCCTGGTCCTCTTCGCCTGGTGCCGGGCTCGAGGCCTGAGGCTGGCCTTCTCGACCAACGAGCATCTCTGGATGGCGTTCCAGGGCATCCTGCTCTTCGGGGTGAATTACGTCTGCGTATACCTGGCCGAAGTACAGATCACCTCGGCCCTCGTGGCGGTGGTGTTCTCGCTCGTGGTGTTCCTCAACATTGCGGGAACCCGGGTCTTCTTCGGCACACCGTTCAGGTCGTCCACCGTGGTGGGAGCAGTTCTCGGGGTGAGCGGAGTGGTGCTGGTGTTTCTTCCCGAGCTGCGGGAAGGCACTGCGAAGGGCGACGCGACGCTCGGTCTGATGTACGGCCTGGCCGGCGCGGTGACCGCCTCGATGGGAAACCTCGTCGCATCGCGCAATCACCGCCGAGGTCTTCCGATTGTTCAGATGAACACCTTCGGCATGTTCTACGGTGCTTTGTTCGTGGCTCTCTACGCCGTGCTTGCCGGGCAACCCTTCCGGATCGACTGGTCCGAGCGATACCTGCTGTCCCTGGCCTATCTCACGCTGCTCGGCTCTGTCGTGGCGTTCAGCGCTTTTCTCACTTTGCTGGGGCGGATTGGTGCGGATCGCGCGGGATACGTGACGGTGGCCGTCCCGGTTGTGGCACTCCTCATCTCGGAGTATTCGAGGGGCTGCACTGGAGCCCTCTCCTGGTGCTGGGTGTGGTGCTTTGCCTGGCGGGAAATGTTTCAGTGCTTCGTGTAAAGCGGATTCCGCTTCGCGGCCTGGTAACGTCCGCGATCCCCACCGCCGCTAGATCACGGCGATGGACGCCGGAACGCTGAGATCAGCGCGGCGTTGAGACGCCGGGGTGCAACGCTCTGATCTTTGATCTGAGTCACGTCAGCACGTTCTCGATTCAGGGCGTGAACGTCAGTTGACCGATGAGAACACCATCCTGTAGACCAGGTCCCTCCCATCGAAACACCGACACGGTGTATGGTGTCCCTGCAACCAGCGCTGCGGGGGAGTCTGCTCGGTGGCTCCTGCCGGTACCACGCCGTATTGAACGGGGAGTCTCGATCGCGTTGGTCCCATCCGAAATGGCACCTCCACACGTCGCCCTGCGCCTCTTCGACGAGGACGAAGAAGAGCCTGCATGCCGGAGTCCAGCTGATGGAGGGCGCGGTGCTATTCGAGACTGTGACGGTGACATTGCCGGCACAGGTTGCCTGACCGCTGGGACCGTTGCTGTCCGAGCTGCAGGCGAGACTGGGAAGCAGGAACCCGAGAGCAATCAGGGTCCGGGACATGTTGGCCTCCGGAGCCAGCCCGTCCGCCGGGATGGCGGCTGGGGTCAACCTATCTCCCGGTACTCCGACGCGGGAGAGCCCCTAGTCGGCGACAGTATCCAGGTGCCACCCGGTATGGATCCAATGCCCGTTGCGATGCACGAATACCTCGGTGCCGCGCCCGGTGGTCTCCTTCACGGCCTGATATTGCCCGCTGAGCGGTTGGGGGAGCATCGCGAGGGATAGAAAAGTGCGTTGCCGTCCCCCGTCCTCCCGCTCTCCCCTCGACGCTATCTTATACCCACCATGACTGCACCCACCCTCCAGCACCGCCTCGACTCCGGCCTCACCGGTCGCTACACCATCGCGCGCGAGTTGGGCCGAGGAGGCAATGGCAACCGTGTTCCTGGCCCAGGACCTCCGCCACGGCCGGGAGGTCGCCCTCAAGGTGTTGCGACCGGAGGTCTCGGCCTCGATCGGCGCCGAGCGGTTCCTGCGTGAGATCAAGATGGCGGCGCGACTCAATCACCCCCACATCCTCCCGGTGTACGACTCAGGCGAGGCCGAGGGCCCGCTGTTCTATGTGATGCCGAACATGGAGGGGCGTTCGCTCCGGGAGCGCCTCGACCGGCAGCGGCAACTCCCGCTTGAGGAAGCCCTGCGTGTCACCCGGGAAGTAGCATCCGCGCTGGACTACGCCCATCGCCAGCAGGTGGTGCATCGCGATATCAAGCCGGAAAACATCCTGCTGCACGAGGGGGCCGCGCTGGTGGCCGACTCTCGGCATCGGCAAGGCGATGAGCGAGGGGGATCCACCACTCAGACCGGCATGGCGATCGGCACTCCCGCGTATATGAGTCCCGAACAGGCTTCCGGGCGAGAGTGGCATCGACGGCCGGAGCGATCTCTACAGCCTGGTGCGTGCTGTACGAGATGCTGACCGGTGAACCTCCCTTCACCGGCCCAACCCCCAGGCGATCATCGCGAAGCGGTTCGTCTCCACCCATTCCCCGAGTGCGAATCACCCGCGATGTACCTCAGGAAGTGGACGAGGCGGTGAACCGGGCGCTGTCTCGGACGCCGGTGGACCGCTTCCCCACGGCGGCCGAGTTCGCCGAGGCACCGAGAGGGTTGGTCCGGGACGGCCGGCGCAGCACGCCGGAATCGGTGAAGAGCGCGACGCCCGCCAAGGCGGTTGCCGTCCTCCCGCCGACCAACATGAGTGCCGACCCCGAGAACGAGTATTTCAGCGATGGGATGACCGACGAGATCATCAATGCCTGCGCCAAGGTCCCCGGATGCAAGTCGCTCTCGTACCTCTTCCTTCAGCTTCAAGGGCAAGGAAGTGGATGTTCGGCAGATCGGGGAGAAGCTGGGCGTCACCTCGGTGCTCGAGGGCAGTGTGCGAAAGGTGGGAAATCGGATCCGAATCACCGCCCAGTTGGTCAACGTGGAGAACGGCTACCATCTCTGGTCCGAGACCTACGACCGTCAACTCGAGGACGTCTTCGCCATCCAGGACGAGATCTCCCGGGCCATCGTCGAGGCGTTGAAGGTCCGGCTGACCAGCGACCCAGGTCAGCTCGTGGCCCCGACCAAGAACATCGAGGCGTACAACCCTCTATCTCAAGGGGCGCTTCTTCCTCAACAAGTTCACCGAGCAGGGCCTGAAGAAGGGGCTGGAGTTCTTTCAGCTCAGCCTGCTCCAGGATCCGGGTTATGCGCGGGCGTATGCCGGCATCGCCGACTACTGGTGTGACGTTGCGGACGACTGGGCGGCCCCCGAGGAAGCGTACCCGCGGGCCAAGGCCGCGGCTGAGCGGGCGTTGCAGCGCGATCCCGACTTGGCCGAGGCGATCACCTCGATCGGCAAGGTGCTGTGCTGGCATGAGTGGAACTTTGCGGCTGCGGAGCGGCAGTTGCAGCGCGCAGTGGACCTGAGTCCCAACCTGGCCGAGGCGCACTATGTCATCGGGACGGCCCTGCCGCTGGTCGGGCGGCTGGGCGAGGGCATCGATGCGCTGAGGAAGCGCGTTCATCCTCGATCCGCTGTCGGCCCACATCAGCGGCTGGCTCGCTCCGCTTCCTGATCTATGCCGGCGACTACTCGGGCGCCATCGCGCAGGGGCAGAAGACCCTAGAATTCGACGAGGAGTCGATCCGGGCCATCCTCTACATCGGCTCGGCGCACCTGGCTATGGGCGATGCCGAGACCGCCCTGGAGTGGTACCGGCGGGGCCAAGGCATGGAGCGCGCCGTCCGCTCATACGATGCGCTCATCGTGCGTGCCTTGGCGACCCCTCGGCCGGCGCGACGAGGCGGACGAAATCCTGCGCCGGCTGGAAGACGAGTCTCGGCAGCACTACGTCAGAGGCGAGATCCTTTGCGATGGGCCATGCCGCCGTGGGCGACATGGACACTGCGTTTGCTGCGCTCGAGCGTGCATACCAGGCCCGGTCGGCGGGGTTGATCTCTACCTCCATCTGGATCCGGGGTACGAGCCGCTGCGGGCGGATCCAACGGTACGCCGAGTTGGTGCGGAGGATTGGGTTGCGCTGAGCCCTCCTAGGCTCGCCAACGCTGGACGACGCATGACCAAAGCCAACTCCCGGGTTTCGAGAACGTTCTGCAACAACAGGAAAAGCGCCATGCGTCAGCCATAGCGCATGCGGACGGCGCTTCACGTGCTCACCCGTCAGCGTTTCGATAGGAGGGCTTCGCGCTGCAGGGTGGCCCTCATCAGCACCAGTAAAGGTTCAACCCACCAGTGAAGTCACAGTACCTGAAACCGGGATATTCACTCGGGCCCACGTCGCAAACTTGGTCGGTGGCCGGCCCGCTATTGTGTTGGCGAGCGCGATCTGGTCAGACGAATCCGAACCCAGGTAGGTATGCGCCTGGAACCAGGCGAACGTCGCGGCGATCTCGGGAGCAATGGGGAAAAAGGTAGCGAACACTTCCCTTGGGACCCGTGTGAATGAGAAGCTGTGACCCTGTCGATTGAGCGTCTCGACAATCTCGTTGAAGCTCATGAAATCACCGACCAGTGGCAGATACTCGCCGTTGCCCGCCTGATCGGGGTGTTCGAATGCTCCGGCCACGATGCTGCCGAGTTCGGTGATGTCCCCCATGTGGATGCCACGCACATCCGGATCAATAGGGAGCGCCCAGCCCAGGGACCCGTCGGCCTGCTTTTGCGGAGCAAGAGCGCCGACAAGGCCCTGGTAGTAGAAAGGCGCGATGACGAAGGTGTGGTGCGCAAACCCCGCTTCCCGGACTATCCGATCAATCTTGGCCTTGCCGGTAAAGTGGGGGACGTCGGAGCTTGCCGCCGCTGATCACTTCTACATCAGGCAGCGTTGACCAGATAAAGTGTTTGACACCGGCATCCTTGGCCGCGCGGATCGCCGCGGTGGCCTGCTTCAGCTCGTCGGTACCTTGTTCCCAGAAGTTGGTGACCAGAAAGACGCCATATGCCCCCTTGAAAGCAGCCTTGAGGGTTTCGGGTCGGTCTAAGTCTGCTTTGACGACTTCGTCGGCGAGGTCGCGATGCTTGTCTGGATTGCGGGTGAGAGCGCGCACCTTGAATTGACCGCCGGCCTGCAGGGCACGTACCACTGCGCCTCCCTGTTGCCCCGTGGCGCCGATCACGGCGATCACTTTTTCATTATTGGATGACATGTCTATGCTCTCTGGTGTAGGTTGGCTTCGGCCACGAGTCCTTGTCTCAGGACGGGTGCGACGCGTGTGCCGATAGCTTCGATGGCTTGCATGAGCTTCTCGTGCGGCAAGGAGGCGGCGTTCATCATGAAGGTGATGCGGGAGATGCCGCCCAATGCGCTCATTGTATCGCCCGATCTTCTCGACCACTTCTTCGGGGTTACCGACCAGCAGGGCGCCGTCCGGCTCGAGCTGAGCCTCGAACTGGGCCCGGGTGACGGGCGGCCAACCGCGCTCCTTCCCGACGGTGTTGAAGGCACGGGCGTAGCCGGGAAAGAAGTCATCGGCGGCCTCTCGCGTCGTCGCGGCGACATAGCCCAGGGCGTGGACGCCGACCTTCAATTGGTCGAGTGAGTACCCGGACCGCGTACCGGTCTCCCGGTAAAGATCGACGAGTGGCCGGAAGCGCCGGAACTCACCGCCGATGATGGCGACCATCAGAGGCAGTCCGAGCGCGCCGGCGCGAGCGAACGATTGCGGGGTCCCGCCGACGCCGAGCCAGATGGGCAAAGGATTCTGCACCGGCCTCGGGTAGATGCCTTGGCCGGTCAGGGCGGGCCGATACTTCCCGGACCAGTGGAGGTGCTCGTTGTCACGGATCTTCAGCAGCAGATCGAGCTTCTCGGCAAAGAGCGAGTCGTAATCTTCCAGTCGGAAGCCGAACAGCGGAAAAGCCTCGATGGACGAACCGCGGCCAACGATCATCTCGGCCCGGCCTTGCGACAGCAGATCCAGAGTGGCGAACTCCTGAAACGCCCGCACCGGGTCGGCTGCACTCAGGACCGTGACGGCGCTCGTGAGACGGATGCGCTGGGTTCGTGCCGCCGCCGCTCCGAGAATGACCGTAGGGGCGGAATCGAGAAACTCCCGCCGATGGTGTTCGCCTACTCCAAATGCATCCAGACCCACCTGATCGGCGTACTCGATCTGTTCGACCAGGTTGCGCACCCGATCCGACGGGCTGACGGCAAGGCTGGTCTCGTCGAACGCCGCTGCGAAGCTATCGATGCCGATTTGCATCGGTGGCCTGGCCCTCCCCGGGTTTACGCCCTGGCCCGTGCTAACAGCGTCAGTGATATAGGTCGTGGGCGACATGCAAAGCCTCGCTTAAGGGGTCCTCAAGTAAATGTGATAACACATGTGTTATAACATGTGTATGCGCCGAAGGCTTCACAGCGCCTCCCGGATATCAGCCAACCCATCAATGATCTGCTGCAGCCGCTCGGCGTCGAAGTCGCCGAACCGCTCCCGGTCGAACTCCTTCGAGCCTGGGCATGGTCTCGTCCAGCAGGCGGAGGCCTTTGGTCGTGATGCAGGCCGTGACGTGCCGGCGGTCCGTGTCGTCCCGCTCGCGGCGAAGGAGCTGCATGCTCTCCATGCGATCCAGCAGGCGGGACACGTCGGGCACCTGTGAGACCAGCCGCTCCGAGATCTCGCGCCCGCACAGCCCGTCGGGGCGGGCGCCCCGAAGGATCCGCAGCACGTTGTACTGCAGCTCGGTGATCCCATAGGGACGGAGGATTTCGTTGATTCGGTGCTCGAGCAGCGCTGCCGTGCGCAGCACGCTCAGGAGCGCCTCCTGGCTTCGGCTCGGGAAGGGCTTCCTCTGCTTGATCTCCACCTGCAGTCGGGATGTCATGACTATCAAATTACATGTTATAACATGCATTGTCAATAGGCCCCCAGTTCGGTTTGAGTCCGAACGGCCGCCCGAGCAATCGCCTGGGCGCCCCTCCTAGGCTCGAACCAGTACTCCGCCGTAGTTTACTCGCACAAATGTCGTAGTTTGGAGCGCGGCAACTTATGGGTTCTCCGCTCACCCGACCCCGGATCACCAGAAAGGGGGATCAAATGGGAACAACACGATTCACGCGCTTCGGGGTGTGCACCGCCCTCGTTCTCTTCGCCTGCTCCCAGGGCCGCGACGTCGATCGACAGAGCGCGGATCGAAGCGCAGCGGCAGCAAGGAAGCCGGCTCCCTTCGACAAAGGGCCAGTGAAGATTGCCCTCGTCCAGTACAGCGGCGCCGGTGACTACTTCCAGCAGTGGACTGAGGGTGCCAGAAGCAGGCCGACGCGGTCGGCTTCACCATGCAGCTCTACGATGCGCAGGCCGACGATGCCAAACAGGCCGCCGACATGAAAGCCGCGATGGCGTCTGGCGTCGCCGGCATCATCGTGGATCATGGTCGATCGCCCACGATGTGTCCGCTGATCAACCAGGCCACCGACGCCGGCATCGCGGTCGTGGTGTACGACGTCAAGGTCGCCGATTGCGCCCCGAAGGCCGTCGAGACCGGCGCAGGACGACGCCGATCTCGCCACCCTCGTGCTCACCCAGATGGCCAAGGACATCGGCGACAGCGTACCTGTCGGCTATGTGAACGCGTTCGTCATAGCCCCGCTCGAGCGACGCGACGTAACCTGGAAGAAGTTCGTCGCCGACCACCACTGGGACCAGAAGTTCGCCGTGGGCAAGTTCAGCCACGATGTGGCGGCGGACAACGCCGAGCTGGCGGCCGCCGCGCTCAAGGCGCATCCCGAGGTGAAGGCCGTCTTCGCTCCCTACGACGAGCTGACCAAGGGCACCATCTCAGCCATCGAGCGGAACAAGCTGGGCTCCAAGGTCGCCGCGTACGGGATCGATATCTCGAATGCCGACATCGAACTGATGACGAAGAAGGACAGCCCCTGGAAGGCGACCGCCACCACCGATCCGAGCGCAGTCGGCGCCGCCGTCACCCGCACGCTGGCCCTCCAGTTGGCCGGTCAACTCGGCAGCAAGCAAGTCGTGTTCCCCGGTGTCCTGGTTACCCAGTCCTTTCTGTTGAAAGAACAGATCAAGAACATGGCCGACTTGCGGGCCAAGCTACCCGATTTGAATCTCGCCAACGTCGCCTCGGCCGGCTGGATCGGGACGATCACGTTCTGACCGCAGCAGACCGATGAAGCGTCGAGGGTCGGATGATGGACGCCGAACGGACAAGCCCGGCAACGACATAGTCGTTGCCGGGTTTCTATTGCACCTCCTGGTTTGCCGGCAGCGTGGGATGCTGGTTGGCAGCCTCGTAAACTCCTAGTTGGCCAACGCGACGGGGGGACTGGCCATGCCCCGCGGCGTGATCAGCGTCCGTTGAGGTTCATGAAGACGTTGGCAGTAAAGGAGTGCAGGACGAACGAAGCCGGGGTCCTCTGGCGTACACCTCTCTCAGCAGTTCGGCGTATTGCGCGCGACATCGCTGTGCTGTCGTCGATCAGCCGTGCGCCTTGATCGATCCTTCGATGACTTCGGGCTTTTGTCTCAGCAGTTGCGCCATATGCGTGCGCACGAACTCGGCCGCGAGAGCCACCGATTCGTCCGCACCGTCCTTGTCGCTTGAAGACGCCGAATGAGGCGCCCTCACCATTCCCGGTATCCAGCCAGTAGTAGCGGTCAAAGCCCTTGGCCTTGCGCATGATGGGCACGAACTGTTCCTCGATGAGCCGATCGATCTCGGCACTGTCCTTCTTGTCGAAGTGGTAATGGCGGATGACGGCAAACATGGGAGCTCCTTTCGCGAGGTGCACTTGTGGTACATGACAGCTTATCGTGCCATCCGGCGGATCGCGAGTCCCTACGGCAGGTGGATAAACAGACGAAACCCGGCAACAGCTAAGTCGTTGCCGGGCTTCATTGCCCCTCCTGGGCTCGAACCAGGACCATCCTGGTCCAGGGACCGCCATACCCGCCGACTTCCGGCACTTACTCTTCGCGCGAGGCTGTGCGACGGCCTCACGGCCGCCGCCTCGCACGCCATACCGTGCCTATTGCTGGAGGTCAATCACGACCTTCTCGGGGTACCATGCCCCCCATCCCCATGAACTTCTCGACATCCGCGACGTCCGGCTTCGGCGAGATCGCGAGGAGCGCGGATTCGTTGGGGTGGAGCATGCTGACGACTTTCTTCAGATCCCCTCCGACAAGCGGCTGGCGGGCCCACTCGCCGGCCTGTACTGGCTGGCGTTTTCGCCAGCATTCGCCGGCAGCGCGCCCAGCCTCGCGACCGCGGTGTCGATGATCACGCTGGCCTGCATTGCCCTGGCGGAGCCGCCGGCCTTATTGCCCCTCTGCGTGACCTCCACCTTGCCAGTCGAGTCTTTGACGATGACCGCCCAGGCTTCGACCTTGTCGTAGTTCTTCTTGTTCATCTGCGCTACGCTGTAAGCGGCTCCGCCTATGTCTTTCCAGACGGCGTAGACCATCTTGAGCGGAGGGTCTCTTGTCCTGTGCCAGCAACGGGTTGGCGAATAGAACAAACAGGGCAAGTGGCCAAGTGCCACGCGTGTAAGTACCCATAGGGTTCTCCAGTGAATGGGTAGGCATGAAACCAGACTAGGTAGGAATGCAATCCGGCTCCAAGGCCGAAGGTAGGGAGCCGGAATTGGGCCGACCATTGGATCTTGGTGCAGGTGCCTGCCCGCCACTGGAGAAATGGTCGCAGAAACGGCTAGAGCGGGCGCATAAGCGAAAAGGCCCGATCCACCGAAATGGTATCGGACCTTCAAGTTGCCCCTCCTGGGCTCGAACCAGGACTCTCCTGATCCAGAGGGGCCGTGGTAACCACCCCAATTCCAGCAACTTGCAACCCTTTTCGCGAGTTCGTGTCACCCGATGCTAGGGTTTGCTGGGTTTCATGCTAGAGTTTGCCGTACTTTACTCACTCAAATGTTAGAGTTTGTCACACTCTCAAACCGAGAGGCTTTGCGCCGATCTCTTGTCAGAGGTCTTCTACGCGGGCGACGAAGCCGGCGCCAAGGATACGGTGCGCCGACTGGCCGGGAGCATAGGGTTCGAGCCGGTGGATGGCGGCCCGCTCGCCAACGCTCGCTACCTGGAGCCGCTCGGCATGCTCAACATCTGGCTCGGCTACGTGGGCGGCCGGGGCACGAACATCGCGCCCCGGTGGGACACCGCACCGTCGGGGGCCCCTGGCGCTGTCTGAGGCAACCCTGTCGGCAAAGCCCATGATATGGGGGTCATTCTGCGACCCCTTACTTCCCGTCAATAGTCATGTTGCCGTCGATGTCACTGAGCGAATGGTTAGGTCCGAAGTTGAGCAGCCGGCTGCTGGTCTCGACCCGATGCCCCTTGTTGGCGCCTTCGGTGATCTTGCCGACCAGGTGGGTCTGACCCGAGACCGCCTCGGCGGTTCCACTCAACTTTGCTTTGAACGATTCTGAAGCCGGCACCGCGGTGACTACCCAGTACGAATGAACCAGTATCTTGCCGGCTTGCCCGGACGACCCCTCGTCGAAGCCGAACACGAGGGTCGCCTTACCCTGCCGCTCGCCATTCACCGTACCCGACATGGTGTACTGTCCCGAGCTGTCGCGCTTGATCGCCTTCACATGATAGGACAACTCGATCTTGTTATTCTGACTTGCCGTATCGGCCGGAGTCACAATCTGACGATTCGGCGAGTGTCCGATGGATACGAGCCCCAGGCTCCAGCACCGCAAACGCAGGACTCTGGATTCTGGTGAACATTGGGCCTCCTCAGGCGCAATCGTGAATAGCTTCAAGCGGGTAAGCGCATCTGTTTCCGCAGACTCTTGTCGAACGCCGCGGTGGGAACAAAGCGCCGGAGCAGACTGATCTGGCGCGCGGCCCGTCCTGCGGTGTAGCGGCGGCGCGGATTGAGCTCAGTGGAGGCCTTCACCACAGCGCTCGCGACCAGCTCCGGCGTGTCGGCGGTTTTCATCCCATCCCGCAGAACTCCCTCGGCATTCGTTCGCGCCGACCGGTAGACATCGAGCTGCTGGTCTGCCTGGTAGACGTTCCCTTCGAAAGCGGTCCGGGTATAAGCCGGCTCGACCAGCACCACTCGGACACCCGAGCCCCTGATCTCATGGTCCAGCGACTCGGAATAGCCTTCCACCGCGTGTTTGCTGGCTGCGTACAGGGCCATGAACGGCGCCGGGATCAGCCCCATGACCGAGCTGAGGTTGACGATCCGTCCCGCCCGCTGATTCCGCATGGTGGGAAGGACGGCCTTGGTCATGCGAATCAGGCCGAACAGGTTGACGTCGAAGAGGGACTTCGCCTGTTCTAGCGACGACTCCTCCGCGGCGGCGACTAATCCCACCCCGGCGTTGTTGACCAGGAGATCGACGCGGCCTGCCTTGGACAGCACTTCACCGACCGCGGCCTGCACCGACTCCTCGCTGGTCACATCGCACACCAGGTATTCGATCCCCGGCGACTTCGTCGCTGGCGCCCGGCGTGAGGTGCCGAACACCCGATAGCCGGCCGAGTGAAGCGCCCGCGCGGTGGCCTCGCCGATCCCTCCCGATACGCCCGTCACGATCGCCACGGGCCGAGTCTGCTGCTGATTGCCTGCCATACCGTGCTCGCTTTCTCTTGGGGTCCATTCTTCAGCTGCAATATGACGATCATCATATTCCTAGGCAAACGCAAATCCGGCACCGGCGCATAGTATCAGCCTGTTCGGGTGAGATGGTTCAGGGCCGCCTCGCGCACCGCATCGGAGAGCTTGGGGTCGTCCACGGCGCGGGCCAGGACCAAGGCTCCGAGCGCTGTAGCCATGGTGACAAGCGCGCGCTGGTGCGCACCAGGCTGGCCCCAATCGGGCGACTGGCGAGCGACCAGATCGATCATCTCCTTGATCCGGCGGGTGGCGGCCCGGCGCACCTTGGTCGACTGGCGTGGCATCTCCGAGCCGAGCGCGGCGACGGCGCATCCGCCGTCGAGGGCTGCCACATGCTCCTTCGAGAGATAGCTGCGGAGCATGGCCTCGAGCTCCTGCTTGGCCGGTGCCGCAGCGGCGACCCGCGTCAGGAAGGCCACTGTGTCAGCGCCGGCCCGGTCTGCCGCTTCGGCCAACATCCCTTCGCGCGAGTCGAAGTGAGCGTAGAAGCCGCCGTGGGTGAGGCCTGCCTCCTTCATGATCTCGGCCACGCCAGCGCCATCGTACCCGCTCCGCCGAATGGCACGGGCGGCGGTCTCCACGATGCGCTCGTGGGTGGCTTCCTTACGGCTGGGGGCGGGTCCTCTCGAGGTGGCGGCTCTCATATGATGATCATCATACACATCTGGCAACTGGAGCGCAAGGGGTACGCGACCGGCCGGCTACTCTGCTCCGCCATGAGCCGCAAATGAGGAAAGCGCCGCGACCGGGGAAACCCGATGCGGCGCTTTCAGTTGCCCCTCCTGGGCTCGAACCAGGACTCTCCTGATCCAGAGTCAGGCGTGTTGCCAGTTACACCAAGGGCAGGGGCGGTAAAAGTAAAACCGGGATTGGGGGTGGGAAGTGGGGGCGGAAGACGGAGACGGGAGACGGAGGGGACAGGGGGAGGTGAGAATAATCGCAGCCCTCCGATCGTATCCCTTTTGAATCAGGAACTGTCCATCGCGCGTCCCCCTTCCCCACAGGCGACGAAGTCGCCCCGAGCGGATTGAGGGTCTGAGGACAGTAGGGTCGTTTGTCTCGCATCGATGGAGGAAGGACCCATGTCGCTACGCATCAATGATGAAGCTCTGAATTTCACCGCCGACACCACCCAGGGGACGATCACCTTCCACGAATGGATCGGGAACGGCTGGGCAATCCTGTTCTCCCATCCCAAGGATTTCACGCCGGTGTGCACCACCGAGCTGGGATACATGGCGAGCCTCAAGCCTGAATTCGACAAGCGCAATTGCAAAGTGATCGGAATCAGCGTGGACCCGGTCGGCAGCCACCAGAAATGGCTTGCGGATATCGAAGAGACCCAGGGCCACACGGTGAACTACCCGTTGATCGGCGACCCGGAGCTCAAGACGGCCAAGCTGTACGACATGCTCCCGGCCGATGCGGGCGAAACCTCGGAAGGGCGTACTGCGGCGACCAACGCCACCGTGCGGACCGTCTTCGTGATCGGCCCCGACAAGAAGATCAAGCTGATGTTGAGCTATCCGATGTCCACCGGCCGCAACTTCGACGAGGTATTGCGGGTGCTCGACTCGATGCAGCTTACCGCGCAGCACAAGGTCGCGACCCCGGTGAACTGGAAACGGGGAGACGACGTCATCATCCTGCCCGCCGTGTCGGACGACGAGGCCAGGCAGAAGTTTCCCGCCGGCTGGAAGGCACCCAGGCCATACCTGCGGATGGTGAAGCAGCCGCAGTAGCGTGAAAAAGCGGGGACCTACTCACTTGAACTCGATGAGTCGGTCCCCTCGCTACGCTCGCGATACCCTCTCGCTGCGCTTCGCTCACATCAAGAACTTCAACTCCTACCAGATCTTCTCCGTACTCCGCCGCCGCCCGTCTTCTGACACGAGCAGCCTCAGCGAAGGCTGCGGTCGAGAAATTCCAGTCGAGCCGCAGCCGACGCCGAAAGCCGGTACTGCTATGAGAGTGCGTCCCGTCGACGGCGCTTACTCACCGCGCGGAGTACACTCCGGATACGAGGTTCCCTTGATCACCAGGGTCCCTCGGCCGCCCTGACGCCGGAGTTGTCGACAACATCCCCTTCTCACTTCTCACTCCTCACCCCGTTCCCTGTTCCCTGTTCCCCGTTTGTCTCACTTCGCCGCCTTGCACTCGGGATACTTGGTCCCCTTGATCTTCAGGGTTCCTTTTTCCCCCTTGTTCCAGAAGCTCGTGGTCGAATCCGTCACTGCCACGTACTTGGCACCCGATGCCGCCGTCACGGGACGCAGATCGAAACTGCCCGAGCTGGTGGTCAGGACCGCGCGCTCTCCGATATGGCCGAAGGAGATGTTCTCGGTCCCACAGACAAACTTGATGTCGGAGGCGGCAGGTGCTGCGGCCGTATCCGCCGGCGGCGGCGCCATACCTGCAGCCATCTCTCCGCCGGCCTGGTCGGCCGGACGACGATTGCGGCCCAGCGCCCAGACCACCAATACGACCGCCAGAGCGGCCAGCGCGGGGACCAGCCAGCGCTTGCTGCTGGGCGCCGGGATTCGCGGGGCCGAAATGCCGATGTCTTTGATTCCGAGTAGTGAGCCCAAGCCCGCCGGAAGAGCTCGCATGATCGAGTCCTTCTCAGCGAGCAGCAGGTTGCCGAGGCCTGCGGGGTTGAGTCCGCCCGTTCGCACGCGGTTTCCCAGGAGGCCAAGCACCAGCGGTGCCGCCATGCTCAGCAGCGTGGAGCCCGAGCCGGAACGGAAACCGGCGAAGCGAGAGATCCAATCACCGATTGGAGACGACTGACCGCCGAACACACCGGAGAGCAGCTTGCTGGCTGCGGCGCCGAGCGGGGATTGTGGTGTTGCGGTGAGGGCGAGTCTTGGGTCCCGAATCACGCCGCCGTCATTCGCGGGACTCGAAATCAGGTCGAAGAGGGACGCATTGCCTGGGAATCCCCGGCCTTGGCGACGATACCGGCGAGGATGGCCGGAAGGCTGCACCGAGACCCGTGGCGACAGCCCCTTCACTTTCGCCGAGATTACGGGCCGCGCCGGAGAGGAATTCCGGCGTCACCATGCTCTTCAGGCCATCGAGTAAACTCGTAGCCATGATTCACCTCCGAAATACAAAAGTCTCACTTGGCGTGTGCGGTCCCTCGCGAGGAGTGCGGCACCAAGTTGGCGAGTAGTCAGGAATTGCGGCGCCGGAACGGCGGCAGGGCGGACTGAGGGAGGGCCGGGGAGTTCTACTCGCGCGCCGAACAATCAGCGAGTGATTAACCACGGTGGTCCGGCGGAACTGTTTCACCAGCATGTTCGATCGACCCGCGGCCTACTGGTCACCGACGCGGCAATTGGCCTCAGCTCATGGCCTGAAAGAATTTACGCCGCCTCGGCACACACCCCACTGGGTGTAGCTTATTCAATCGTCCAAAGGCTGTCTATCGGACCTTGGGGCAGGACTCGCGGGAGACGGGAGACAGGAGACGGCAGACGGGAAAAGCGGAAACAGGGAACGGGGAACGGCGGCTGTCATTCCGAGGGCGCGAAGCGACCGAGGAATCCAATGTAAGACCTCGATCATTTGCAGTAGCGCGAGGATCAAGGTGGGGAAGACCAGCGGAGGATACGGTGAAGCCGAGGTGAAGAGGAGTTTAGAAGGGAAAGTGCGAAGCAGACGGCGAGCAGAAGCGGACAGCCAACCGACTACGCGGCCGTTTCCTTTCTCGGGACACCCCGTTCCCCGTTCCCTGTTCCCTGTTCCCGCTCTTCGTTTTCTCGCTTCTCCCGTCTCCCCACCACCCCACCATGCATGCTCGCCAGCAGTCCCTCGTACGCCACCTGGCAGATTCCCGTCCCCACCATCTCACCCATGATGTCCAGCACCTCTTCCTCCGGCATCGCGGGGCGATAGGGACGCTCCGCCGACAGCGCCTCGCAGATATCTGCCACGGCGAGAATACGGCTGAGCTGGCAGAGGTCGCCGGCCTCGAGTCCGACGTGATATCCTCTGCCATCCAGCCGCTCATGGTGCGACGCCGCGATACCGGCGAAGGCACGGAAGCGCGTCACCCGCTGCAGGATCTCCGCGGTGTAGCGGGGGTGCTTCCGCATCTCATCCATCTCCATCGGGCTCAGCTTGCCGGGCTTGTCCAGGATCAGGTTCGAGACGCCGAGTTTGCCGATGTCGTGCAGCAAGCCGGCGCGACGCAGCGTGGTCTGATCGTCCTTGCTCAGTCCCATCGCTCGCGCGATGCCGAGCGCGATGTTCGCAACGCCTTCGGAGTGCCGTGCGGTATACGGCGACTTCGCGTCCACCACTCGCGCGAACGCCTCGGCGACACCGTCGAGCCGCTCCTCGTCCGCGAGGATCACCCGGTCGGCGGGTTCGTGATCTCCCACCTGATCGATCGCATCCACCGAACCCAGAGTAAGCCAGAATCGGCTGTCGTCCCGGAACGACTGGAGCGCCATGACCAGCTCGGGATCGAACCAACGGCCCCGACGGCGACGAGCCACCTCGTAAGCTTCTTCCAGACCGAGCGCGTGAGCGAAGACCTCAACCGTCTGCGCCAGGCCGGCGATTCGACCGAGGAGCGGGATATCGTTGCCCTTCAAACCGAGGGCATGCCGCTTCCATCCCAATGCTCGTCGAGAGCCCGAATCGCGTGCTGCGTCGCGGGCTCGAGTCCCAGCATCCGCGCGATGTCGGCGCCGCGTTCGCAACGGGTCGCGGTCATCTCGCGCCCGGATCCCTTGTCTCGAGTGCCCAGTTGCAGGACCTGCCACGCGCGCGTCAGCGGATTGCGGTGCGGTGCCACGTGACTCAGCGCGTAGCCCGCCGATGCCAGGCCACTGGTCCAATCGGTAAGTTTGTGGGCGCGCTTGAGGGTGAGATCATCGGCGCCGAACAGACTGCAGAGCCGGGCGGCGTTGGAGGAGCAGCCCAGATCCTTGAGCAGGAGCGCATAGAACAACGCCGAGCGTTCCTCATCGGTCAGTCGGACCACTTCGGCCGAGACGCATCCCGATGAGGCAGGTCCGGACCGCGTGGCCTTGCGGCTGTCCTTCGGTGATGTCGAGGGCGTAGCTCAGGGCAGAAACGACTTCCGATAACCGAACCGTGCTGTCTGGAAACTGGGCGGACTGGGTGGACGAGGCGGTCAGGGGCGGACGGGTTCGATTGGACTTGAGGCGCTGGATAGGTCGAAAGCGAGACTCCCCGGCCTTCCTCTCCGGCAAAACGCGGCGGCTGGCTCCTGGCACGGTTGGTAAGTCGTTGATATTGAACGTCATGCCCTATTGAAGGGCAAGCGGTGTGCCTATCGGCCAATCTAGCGCGACTCTCAGCCAACCCGTACAATGGAAAAGGGACTCTGGATGCCGCAATTTTGCTGACCCGAGGGTGCTCCGCCTTGTCTCGCCCGCGCTCTTTCCGGCTATTCCTACTTCTGCTTGTGCTCGCCGTCGCACTCCGCTGCGGCGGCGATATCACGGTCCCCGCCGAAGGCCTGCCGAGTCATATCGAAATAATCAGCGGCGATGGCCAGACCGGCGTGGCCGGCGGCCTGCTGTCCGACTCGCTCGTCGTTCGGATAACCGATTCGAAGGATCGTCCGGTCGCAGATCAGCCGGTCGAATTCGCCCCGTAGGCGCGAGCGCCGCCCAAGACCTCATTCCGGATACAGCCATGACTGGCTCGGATGGCCGAGCCTGGAGTCGCTGGGTGCTGGGCACTCGGGCCGGGACGGTACAGGTCAAGGCACGCGCGCTGGGGCGGTCACCAGTTGCGATCACATTCAGCGCCACGGTTCAGCCGGGTCCGCCACACGCCCTGTCCCTGATAAGCGGCGCGGGACAAACCGGTGTGGTCGGCGCCACGCTGGACGATTCGCTTCTGGTTCAAGTAGTCGATCAGTACAACAACCCGGTCGAGAGTCAGGTCGTTTCGTGGACCGCGGAAGACGGCGGCACCGTGAGCGACGCCACGACGTCGACTGACGCAGCCGGCCGAGCCGGGATTCGCTGGCAGCTGGGTGATCAGGCGGGGGTGCAGACCAGCCACGCAATGATTGCGACACTTCCCAGCTCAGCGCTCGACTTCACCGCGACCGCACTTCCCGATGCCGCGGTCGCGGTTGAGAAGGTTTTCGGTGATAACCAGAGCGCTCCAGTCGGCGGTGATCTTACCGACTCCCTGGTGATCCGAGTGGTGGACGCCTTCGGAAACGGAGTGCCGGGGCGGAGCCTGAGCTGGGTACTGGTCGGTACCGGTGGCAGCGTGAACCCGGGCTCCAGCACTACCGACGATAACGGCGAAGCGTTTACCCGCTGGAGTCTGGGCTCCACCGCCGGGCAGCAGACCCTTCGCGCCGCAGTGCCCGGCTTCGCGCCGGTTTCGTTTGTTGCGCATGCCCAGTCTCTCGAGCCCGCCACGATCGCGGCCGCGACCGCCACTCAACTCAACGGAACTGCCGGCCAGCCGGTGACCCCTGCCCCTTCGGTCGAGGTGCAGGATGGAAGCGGGAACCCGGTAAGCGGCGTCACCGTCACCTTCACGGTAGTCTCCGGCGGCGGTGAGGTCGCGAGCGGTAGCAACCGTGGCAAGAGTGTCACCACCAGTACCGACGCCGCGGGGCTCGCCCAGTTACCTCGTGGACGCTCGGTCCGGTTGCAGGATCCGGAACGGTGGAAGCCCGGGCGTCGGGGCCCTCCGGGCCGCTTGCCGGGAGTCCCGTCAGCTTCACTGGGGTCGGCTCCCCCGGTAACCCGAACCAGCTGGCCTTCCTCCAGCAACCCGGGACGGCCGTGGCGGGTCAAGCGATCAGCCCCGCGATCACCGTCGCGGTCCAGGATGCCAATGGCAACACCGTACTGACTTCTTCAACCAACGTCCGACTCGCCCTCGGCAACAATCCGGCGGGTGGCACCCTGAGTGGGCCTACCGCAGTAGACGCGATTGACGGCGTCGCCACCTTCAGCGGTTTGAGCGTTGACCGCGTGGGAACCGCATACACGCTGGTGGCCACCGCCTCGGGCGGGCTCCGCCCTGCTACCAGCACCGGATTTGCCATTGTGCCAGCCACCGCTGCCCAACTCGCCATCGTCACCCAGCCACAGGCCGTAGCCGCGAACGGAGTTCCTCTGAACCCGCAACCGGTGGTCCGATTGGAGGACGGGCTGGGCAATCCAGTCAGTCGGTCGAACGTGGCGATAACGGTCTCGATTACTTCGGGCGGGGGCAGTCTGAGCGGCAACACGACGGCCACCACCAATGCCAGCGGCGTCGCAGCGTTCACCAACCTGGCGATTTCTGGATTGGTCGGCCAACGAATTCTCCTGTTCAGCGCGACAGGTCTGCAGGATGTCGCGTCCGCCCCGGTCGACCTGAAATCGGGGCCAGCCGCTGCCATCGCGCTCCACGACGGGAACGGGCAGTCGGCTCCGGTGGGTACCACTGTCGCGGTGCCGCCTTCGGTACAGGTCACCGATGCGGGCGGCAATCCGGTGGCAGGGTTCACGGTCGTGTACGCCGTCGCGACGGGGGAGGCAGCGTCATCGGTGCCAGCGCTGTCAGTGGTCCGAGTGGGTTCGCGACTGTCGGCGGCTGGAGGCTGGGCCCCGCCAAGGGGAGCAATACCCTGACCGCTACGGCGCCGGGCCTGTCAGGCTCGCCGGTGATCTTCTCGGCAACCGGCCGTTTCGCCTATGAGACGATTGCCGCAGGGTCGGAATTCAGCTGCGGCATCAGCACCGCGGGGATAGTGTATTGCTGGGGCCGCAACGACCGGGGTCAGATCGGGAATGGCAACGTTTCGGACCAGTTTTCGCCGGTCTCCGTGGCGGGAGCATTCCAGTTCGTGGCCATCGGCCTGGGCGACAGCCACGCCTGCGGAATCGTCGCGAGCGGTGACGCGTTCTGTTGGGGCGACAACTCCGATGGCCAACTGGGAGATGGGACCAGGTCGGATCGGCACACTCCCAACCCGGTGGATGGCAATCTCAAGTTCAGGCAGCATTGATGGCGGCGAGTCACACAGTTGCGGAGTGACGACCAACGGTGCCGCCTACTGCTGGGGCCGCAACGACCGGGGCCAGTTGGGTGATGGAACCCACTTCGACCGGTTCTCCCCGGTACCGGTAGCGGGCGGGATTCAATCCGCGCGCCTGGCGCTGGGTTCCGGGCACACTTGTGGCCTCTCGACTGGCGGCACGGTCTACTGCTGGGGTGATAACGGAGACGGGCAACTGGGAGACGGAACGACGACCGATCATTCAAGCCCAACTCCCGTGGCCGGAGGAGGAACCTGGAACACCGTCACCGCAGGCGAGGACTTCAGCTGCGCCATCCGCACTGGCGGCAGCGCCTCCTGCTGGGGCCGGAACGACCAGGGGACAGCTCGGAGACGGTTCCACCAGGGACGAGTCGTCTCCGACTCCAGTATGCGGGTGGCCTGAGCTTCGTCCAGATCGAGGCGGGGGATCGGCATGCCTGCGGAATTGTGACGGCAGGAACGGCGTATTGCTGGGGACAGAACAACGACGGCGAGCTGGGCGACGGTTCGACCAGGGACCAGGAATCCCCGTCTCAGTGCAGGGAGCCGAACCTTCGCGGGCGTGAACGCCGGAGGACGCACACCCTCGCCCTCGATCCCTCCGGTGTGGCCTATGGCTGGGGCCGGGACGCGAATGGACAACTGGGCACCGGAACCGGCGGAAACAAACTCAGCCCGGTGCTGGTGATTGAGCCGTAGACGGAGACGGAAGACGGAAGACGGGAGATGGGAGACGGGAAAAGCAGAGACGGGAGGAGCCGGCTCCCGCCCGTCTCCTGTCTCCCGTCTCCTGTCTCCGCCGTCAGTGGAGCTGAGGGGGATCGAACCCCTGACCTCTGCATTGCGAACGCAGCGCTCTCCCAGCTGAGCTACAGCCCCTTGGCCGGGAGAACCTAGTGAGGGCGACCGGAAGGGTCAACGGAAGCAGGTGTCAGGGGTTAGGTGTCAGGGATCAGGGAGCGGACGGTCAACACGATGGCAGGGTGCGGCAGAAGTGAAAACCACACCTCATCCCGAGCGCAGCGAGGATCTACTCGCCGGTCCCAAGAACAGGGTAAAGGAGGTAGATCCCTCGTCGCTTCGCTCGGATGACAGCGGACATCACTTCCAACATCTCGATCAACATCCTCACATCCAAACATCCTCACATCCCCTCACTGAACCGTGCAGTTCGCCCCCTGCGTCGCTACCACCTGACCGCTCGCGTTCAGAATCCTGGCCACCACGTCGGGGCCCGTGCGCGCCGTGATGAAGTTGGCCGCAATCCTGGTCGCTCCAGCCCGGATGTCATTCGGATTGCTATCGAAGTCAAACTCGGCATCGCCGCCCACGGCCCGCTGAGCCGTGGAGGTCACCGTCCCGCCTGAAGCGGTCACTCGAGCCCGGAAATTCCCCGCCCGCGGAACCAGGCCGGAGCCATCCACTGAAATCTTCGAACGGTTCGCGCCGGCGCTCACAGCGGAGGCGGAATCGACGCGGCCGCTACCGAAATGTCTGCCGGTGGCGGGGACTTGAGGGTGGGATCAGTGGGCCCCGAGGGATTCGAGGAGTTGTCGGCGCAGGCACCGAGCCCGGCCACTATGGCGACGAGCGCCACTCGGGTCAGCGCGAGAGAGATGTTTCGCATGGTGCACCTTCGAATTGGAGGGTGTGAAATGATTTTCAGAAATTGACTCGACGCGTTCCATCGAGTCGGCGCGGCGGGGAGGCAATCGACACGCCAACTTGTCGCATGCCATCTAAGACATTCGGACGAAGCGGATTAGCGAGAAAGCGCGCCCGCGTGCGACGCGCATCGCCATAGGTCAGCCAGTCCCGTTTCGATGCAATCGCTTCGCGGCGGGCAGATCGGACGGGACGAGACGGACGGGCCGGCTTGCGCGTTTCTGCAAATAGGTGTATATACACCTTATGTCGATTCAGTCCGCCTGTTGCCCGCCCTGTCCGTCCCGACCGCCCTGTCGGTCTGACTGCTCATGTCCACCCAATTCGCCCCCTCCACCACCTGCGTCTGCTTCCACCTGCGCCGAGCCGCCCGGGCGGTGACCCAGACCTATGAGCGAGCGCTCGCTCCTTCTGGGCTCCTCCCGGTCAGTTCTCCGTCCTCACCGTGCTCCATCGCTTCGGCCCCCAGCCCGCTCTCGGTGCTGGCGGACCTGATGGGAATGGATCGGACGACGCTCACCCGGAATCTCCGGCCCATGGAGCGGATGGTCTGGTGCGGGTCAAAGCAGGAGACAAGCAGGACCAGCGGATCCGCCGAGTGGGGCTCACCGCCGCGGGAGAGCGGAAGTGGCAGGAGGCGGAACCGCTTTGGGCCCAGGTACACCGCCAGATGGTGGTAGGGACTCGGAACCGATGGTTGGCCTGCGCTGAGGGATCAGCTCAGCAGTGCCATTGCCGCGGCGGGGCAATCCGCCGGAACACTCTGATCCTAACGTGCTGTTTCAGGAGGCTGTTATGTCACCCGCAACACCGTGGTATGCGACGCCGATCGTCCTGGGCGGTGGTCTATTGCTCCTCTACTTGTTGAGCCGCATTGTCGCCAAGGCGACTGGCGTTGCCGGACTCGACGCGCCCACCAGACAGCGGGTGACTCGGCTCACGACGATCGTCCTCGCGGCCTGGCTCGTCCTGGCACTCGTCCTCTCCTTGAGGCCAGTGTCGCCCGAAGCAGCGGCTCGTCCCATTCCGATTTCCTTCCCGCTGTTCATCGGTGGTAGCCTCCTGCTGGGTCTCGGTGCTTTGAGGATCCCGGCCTGGCGCCGCACGGTAGACGCGATCCCGCTCTCGACGCTGGTTGGCGTCCAGTTCTTCCGCCTGATCGGCTTCCTGTTCCTCATTCTCTATTCCGTGGGGACGTTGCCTGGATACTTCGCGCTCCCGGCCGGCTGGGGTGACGTCGCCGTCGGCACTGCAGCCCTGTTGGTGGGCTACGCGCTGCTGCGTGATGCGCCCGGTGCTCGCGGACTCTCCATAGGATTCAACATCCTTGGCCTGTCGGATCTCATCGTTGCGGTGGGCACGGGAACCGGCTATTTGGTGCCTCTCCTCTTCGGCGGTCCACTGCCCGGCCCCACAACACCGATGACCGTCTTCCCCCTGTATCTCATCCCGACCTTCGCCGTGCCGATCGCGGTTGTGCTTCACATCTATTCGCTGCGTGCGGCGCTGAGGAAGAGCGGGAGGAAAGAGATGGAAGGAAGCAGATTGGAGAGGCTGGCAGCCTAGACGGAACAGCAGGAATCAGGTAAACGGGGCCGCTGAGGAAGTCACCTCGGCGGCCCTTTCGCCTTTCTGACCCCGGCCACACTATTCCTTGCCCGTTCGCAGTTCACTGTTCACCGTTCACGGGTAGGATGGTCCCATGCGTTTCGGCGGCCCTGATCAACGTAGCGGCAACATCGAGGATCGGCGCGGGTTCCGCGGCGGTGGTCCAGGCATGCGCCTCGGACTCGGCGGAGTCGTGATCCTCGTGATCCTTAGCATCGTCTTCAAGCGTGACTTCCTGAGCCTGGCGGGTGGCGGTGGAGGTGCCGCACCAGGTGCCGACCAGGCAGCTCCAGTCAACGACCCCGAGGAAGAACCGATGGTGGTCTTCGTAGGGAAAGTGCTGGATGACGCACAGGCCCAGTGGGCGAAGATCCTTCCCCAACTGGGTACCGACTATCATGACGCCAAGCTGGTGCTGTTCCGCGATGCCGTGCAGTCGGCCTGCGGCTACGCGGAAACGGCCTCCGGTCCCTTTACTGCCCTGGAGACGAGAAAGTGTTCATCGACCTGGGCTTCTACCAGGAGCTCAAGGATCGCTTCGGCGCCCCGGGCGACGCGGCGCAGGCCTACGTCCTCGCCCACGAGATTGGGCATCACGTTCAGAAGCTGCTCGGCACGGAAGCGAAGGTCCGCCAGATGCAGCAGCAGCGTCCCGACCTGCAGAACGACCTGTCGGTTCGCATGGAGCTGCAGGCCGACTGTTATGCCGGAGTCTGGGCCGGCACCGCTCAGCAACGCGGCATCATGGAGGCGGGAGATTTCGAGGAAGCCCTGGGCGCCGCAGCCAGTGTCGGCGACGACCGGCTACAGCGGATGTCGACCGGCCATGTGAGCCCGGAATCCTTCACCCACGGCTCCTCGGCCCAGCGGCAGCAGTGGTTCGAACGGGGATTCAAGAACAGCGATCCACGGGCCTGCGATACCTTCGGGAAGCAGTAGACGGGAGACGGGAACCGGAAAACCAGCGGAGTAGAAGGAAACCTCATCCCGAGCGTAGCGAGGGACCTAGCATCCTAACCTTGACGCCAAGGAAGGGAGACTAGGTCCCTCGCTCGCCCTCGCGGTGCTCGGGGCTAAGCTTCTCGGGATGAGGTACTTCCACTCTTTCAGCGGTTCCCCGTCTCCACTTCTCCGCTTCCCGTCTCCCGTCTACCTCCCCAGAAACTCCCCCACCGGCCTCAGTCTCTCAATGTGATCACAGAAAATCTTGAGCGTCGCGAGGAGCGGTACCGCCAGGAATGCGCCAGCAACGCCCCACACCATCGTCCAGAACAACAGCCCCACGAAGATGGCGACGGGGTTCAGGGTGAGGCGGCGTCCCAGGATGATGGGTGAGATCACGTTGGCCTGAGTGAGATTGATCACGACGTAGACTCCCGGTACCAGCAACGCGCGACCGGGGTCGTCGAAGGTGACGAGGCCCGCGATGGTCAGCATCACCGTCATGGTGGCCGCACCGAGGTAGGGAACAAACTCGAGCAGGGCGGCCGCCACGCCCCAGAGCAGTGGGTTCGGCAAGCCGACCAGCGACATCGCCAGCGCGATCGCGGCCCCGAAGCCCAGGTTCACCAGTGTCACCGTCCCCAGATACACCGATACCGACGACTGGGCTTCCCGCACGATGCGCACTGCCTTCTTCTTGTCGGTGAACTCCGGTACCACCCGCACCAGCTTCTGGAGGAAGAGGTCACCCGCGGCGAGCAGGAAGTAGAGCAGGACGATCACCTCGAACAATCCGATCAGCAGCCCCTGAGTGGTGCCGAAGAGCCGCTGGGCCAGGCTGGGGCCCCGCACCACGACCTCTTGCTGCTGGGAGGTGGAGCCGGCGGCTGCCTGGGTGGCGCTCTCCACCTGTTCCGCCGCCTTACCCACGTCCTGCACCCGCTTGGTGACTTTGCGGATCTTGCTCCGGACGTCGCTCAGGTTCTGGGGTGCTCGAGTAACCCACGCCTGAACCGGGTCCGCCAGGTTCCAGACGGCGAGAGACAGTCCACCTACCAGCACCAGCACCACAATGAGGGCGCCGATCGCCTCGGGGATGTGCAGCCGCACGAGAAAGCGGATGATTGGACTCAGGAGAAAGTCGAGCATCACCGCCAGCACGACCGGCAGGAAGAACGCCTTGGCGACGTGCAGGGTGTACACCAGCGCCAGTCCCGCCAGCACCACCAGCGCCAGGGTGCGGATATCCGGAAGCGGGACGATGGCCGGTTCGGCTTCGGTGGATTCGGGTTCCGCAGGTAGGGTCGACATGGCAGGTAAAGTACTGCGAAAGGGAAAAAGAGCACCTCATCCCGAGCGTAGCGAGGGACCTAGCGTCCAAACTTTGATGCCAAGGAAGGGAGACCAGGTCCCTCGTCGTTTCGCCCCTCGCGGTGCTCCGGGGCAAGCTTTCTCGGGATGAGGTACTCTCCCTTCTCCCTTTCTCCCGTCTCCCGTATCTTCCCGCCGATGCTTTCCCTGACCTTCCTGGGCACCGGCGCCGCCTGCCCACCATCGAGGCGCAACGTCGCCTCCATCGCGGTCCAACGCGAGGGCGGAGACGATGCTGTTCGACTGCGGCGAAGGGACCCAGCGCCAGATGATGCGCTACGGAGTGAGCTTTGCCTTCCGGGACATCTTCTTTACCCACTGGCACTCCGATCATCTCCTGGGAGTGATCGGGCTGCTTCGCACCATGGGCCTGCTCAACATCTTCGGCGGCCAGGAACGGCGTGACCCCTGGTGCTATATGGACCCAAGGGGCGGAGCGCATCTTACGTCACGCGCTCGAGGTGGGCATCGAACGGGTCAAGTTTCCCTGGAAATCAGGGAGCTGAAGGTGGGTGACGTGATCAAGCGGGATCAGTACGACATCACGACCTTCGCGACCGACCATCGGGCCGACACCGTGGGCTACGCGCTGGTCGAGCATCAGCGGCTGGGACGCTTCCACCCGGAGCGCGCTCGGGAGCTCGGCGTGCCGGAGGGTCCCTCTGTGGGGACGGCTGCACAAGGGAGAGACCGTCACCACGCCCGAGGGAAAGACCGTCAGTCCCAGGGACCTTGTCGGCCCAGCGCGTCCGGGCCGCACCGTGGTGATCTCGGGTGACACTCGACCAACCGATGGGTTGCGTCGTGCTGCGAAGGACGCCGATCTCCTGGTGCACGAGGCCACCTTCAGCCAGGAGGATTTGGAGCGCGCCAAGGAAACCGGCCACTCCACGGCGGAAGAGGCGGCCGCCATTGCGCGAGACGCCGGAGTCCGGCGCCTGGTCCTGACCCACATCAGTCCCCGCTACTCGCGAGAGGCTCCCGAGTTGCTCGCCGAGGCGCGGATGATCTTCGAGGAAACAGTCGTGGCGCGGGATGGAATGGTGGTGGAGGTGCCTTTCGCCGATGGCGAGAGAGCAGTGACAACATCCCCAGTTCACAGTTCACCGTTCACTGTTCACCCTGGTTTTAGCTGTCCTCGTCTGGTCGGGCATTCACCCCCACGATCACTTCACCTGGTTCCTCGAAGTCGCACCGATACTGATCGGGCTGCCCATTGTCCTGCTCACCAGGAATCGCTTCCCGCTCACTCCCTGGCCTATACGCTGCTCGCGATTCACGCCTGCATCCTGGCGGTCGGAGGGCACTACACCTACGCCGAGGTCCCGGCGGGTTACTGGATGCGGGATCTGATGGGTTGGACGCGGAACAATTACGATCGGCTGGGACATCTGGCGCAGGGCTTCATTCCCGCAATTGTCGCCCGGGAGATCCTGCTCCGCACCTCTCCGCTCCGGCCCGGGAAGTGGCTCACCTTCCTGGTGATCTGCTTCTGTATGGCGCTTTCCAGCTTCTACGAGTTGATCGAGTGGTGGACCGCCGCCGCCACCGGCACCGCTGCCGACGCCTTCCTCGGCACCCAGGGCGATCCCTGGGATACCCAGTGGGACATGATGCTGGCGATGATCGGGGCGTGTTTGTCGCTGGTGTTGCTGTCGAGGATTCACGACCGGCAGTTGGAGCGGCTGGGAGACTGGAACAGGAACTGGAATTCCGAGCGGCGTGAATGACCGTCTCTTTCAGCCCCAGTTCCTGTTCTGTTCCCGTCTCCCGTCTCCCGCTGTTAAAACATCTTGACCTGCACCGTCACCTTCCCCGGATGCTTGTTCAGCTCGTCAATCAGGTTCTTGAGACTCTGACTCACCGCGCGCATGTCGTAATAGAGCCCTGAATCGGTGGCGAACTTGCCCAGGGTTCCCTGTCCGGCGTTGATGCCTGCGAGCAGCGTGTCGAGCCGACTACCGGCGTTCTTGAGTTGAATCGACATCGCCGAGAGGTTGCGGGTCAGGGTGTCCGCGTTGCTGATGGCGGACTGGAGCGGCAAGGTCTGAACGGTGGTGTCGAGGCGGGCCGAGAGCGCCTGCAGTGAGCGCATGGTCTTTTCCGCCTCGTCTCCACTCGTCTTGAGCCGGCTCTCCATGGCGTTGAGTGCCCGTTGCATGGCGACGAGCGTCGTGTGCAGGTCGTCTGCGGTGCGCTGGTTGGCAATGGCCTGCAGGCCGATCATCACCGAATCGGCCCGGTCTCCCAGGCCCGCAAATTTGCCGGTGATCCCCTCGTCCATCGCTCCCTGAAGCACCTGATCCTCCGCAAGGGCAGGAGCGCCATCGCTGCCCGGATTGAACAGCACCCGGGAATCGGCGCTGAAGAATCCCGCCGAGATCTTGGCCGTGGCATCCACCTTGGGCACCACCGTGGGCGGCACGCTGAAGGAGACCAGGACCCGGCTGTTGGGCTCCAGCTCGATCCTTTTCACCCTGCCTTGGGACACTCCTGAGACCGTCACGTCGCCACCGACCTTGAGCGACCCGACATCGGCGAACTCGACCCGGACCAGGCGTTCCCGGCCGATCTTGGTCCCCTTGAGCCACATGGTGCCGGCGACAAAGAGCGCGATGCCGGCCAGAACCAGAGTGCCGACGGCAATTTCCTGCTTGTAGTTCAGATCCATTGGCGACTCAGGCGGCGAAGGTGACGTTGCCGAAGTCCCGCTCCAGGAACTCGCGAACTTCGGGCACGGTCGAGGCCATGAACTCCTTGGGGGTGCCGATCTGCACGATCTTCCCATGGGTGAGGAGAGCTATCCGGTCCGCGGTCCGGAAGGCTCCCTTGACGTCGTGGGTGACCATGATGCTGGTGACGCCGAGTTCGTCGGCGAGGCTTTTCACCAGGTCGTCGATGATGTCGGAATTGACCGGGTCGAGGCCCGAAACCGGTTCGTCATAGAGCAGGTATTTCGGAGTGCCCGCAATCGCGCGAGAGATTCCCACTCGCTTCCGCATGCCGCCCGACAGTTGTGCCGGGTACTTGGCGGCGGTTTCGGGCGAGAGGTTGACCATCTTGAGGCAGCGCGCGACCCGCTCGCGGCAATAGTCCTCGTCCAGGTACTTCGCCCCGTCGGTGATCCCCAGCCGGATATTCTCGTAGACCGACTGCGAGATCAAACAGGGCACCGTTCTGAAAGACGTAGCCGATGGTCTCCCGCAAATCCCGGAGGTCATGGCGGTTGAGCTTCCGAACCTCCTTCCCGTCCACGATGACCTGTCCCCTGTCGGGCCGGATCAGTCCCACGATGTGTTTGAGGAGGACGCTCTTGCCCGTTCCTGAGGGCCCGAGCAAGGCGAGGGTCTCCCCGTCCTTCACCGTCAGGTTCACCCCGTCCAGGATCACCTGCGTCCCGAACCGCTTGTATACGTCGTGAAGTTCGATCATTGGTTGAGCAGCAGCTTGGCCAGCAGGGTGTCGAGCAGCAGAATCATGACGCAGCTCGAGACCACGGCCCCGGTGGTGGATTTGCCGACGCCCTCAGCACCCTGCTGGGTGTTGAATCCCATGTAGCAGGAGATGATGGTGATACAATTGGCGAAGGCGAACGCCTTGATGATCGAGTAGTACGCGTCGAACGGACGCCAGAAGACCCGGGCACCATAGGTGAAGTCGGCATCGGTCACCGGCAGGACGGCCTGCACCGAGACCCAGCCCGCGTAGACACCGACCACGTTGGCGAACACCACGAGCACCGGGATCATGATCGCCCCGGCCAGCACCCGGGGATGACCAGGTGAGAGGCGGGTGAGCGCCCCAGCGTCTCCAGCGCGTCGATCTGCTCGGTCACCCGCATCGTGCCAAGCTCGGCCGCATACCGGGCCCCGATGCGGCCGGCCAGCACCAGCGCCGTCAGCACCGGGCCCAACTCGAGTACTATGGACTCGACGATGAGCGTGCCGACGACGTAGTAGGGGATGTTGCCGCTGAACTGGTAGCCGGTCTGCAGGGCGGTCACGGCGCCGGCGAAGCCGGAGACCAGCACCACGATCGGAAAGCTCCCGACGCCGATATTCCACATTTCGGTGATGGTGCGGGGCAGCCAGATTCGCCACTCACCGATGGTCCGCGCCATCTCCCCGACCATCAGGCTCAGCCGGCCGACGTGAGCCAGGGCGCTCAGGACATACTTGCCGACGGGGCGCCGTAGATCCAGCGTGGTGGACGGTGCGGTCATGGGCTATAAGCTACAGCGTACCGGCGGATAGCACACCGTACCCTCCTGCCTTATGGTTTTGGCTGCGACCATGCCCACACCCGAATTCCAGACCTTCCGTCAACCGCCTCACCCGCTGGTACCGGCGTACCGGTCGCGACCTCCCCTGGCGCAACACGCGCGATCCGTATGAAGTGCTGGTCTCCGAGTTCATGCTCCAGCAGACGCAGGTGTCGCGGGTCGAGCTCTACTACGGAAAGTTTCTCCGGCGCTATCCCACGATTCACGCCCTCGCGCGCGCTCATCCGGCCAAGGTGCGGGAGAGCTGGGAAGGACTGGGTTACTACCGGCGTGCCGTGAACCTGCACCGGCTGGCGCAGGTCGTCGTGGCGGATCACGGCGGCAGGGTCCCGGACGACCTGGAATCGCTCAAGCGACTGCCCGGCGTCGGGCAATACACCGCCGGTGCGGTCGCCTGCTTCGCCTTCGAGCACGCAACGCCCACCGTGGACACCAACGTGGCGCGGGTGATTCGCCGTGCCTTCCATCCGCGGGCCTCCGGGTCCAGGGGCTTTCGGAAGATTTGGAACACGGCCCAGGCCTTGGTGCCCAAACGAGGCAACCCAGCCTGGACCTTCAACCAGGCGATCATGGAATTGGGAGCGCGAGTCTGTACTGCCCGGATCGCGCGCTGCGGGATGTGTCCGGTCAGGGCGGTCTGTGCGTCAGGAAGGAGGTGGCAGCCGGCCACATCATCCCTGGACTAGCCCATGATTCCCTGTCGTAGCCAACTCGCCCTGGCCCTTATCACGCTCCTCGCCTGCGAGGGGACCAGCAATTCCGACGATGGATTCACCGGCCTCGACCCGATCAATACCACCGTCGCCGCAGGAGATGCCCACAACTGCGTGATTGACGGATCCGGTCTCGCCGTCTGCTGGGGCCGAGGATCCGAAGGCCAGCTGGGTGGAGATTCAACGCCAGCCAAGGCCGGTCCGGCACTCGTCAGCGGACAAAACATCTTCACCGCACTCGTCGCCGGGAAGTACCACACCTGCGGCCTCACTCTTCAGGGCGCCGCCTTCTGCTGGGGACTGGACCAGAACGGTCAACTCGGCGGGGAGCGCGGCAACCGGGAGACTGCGGAGGCTCTCCCTGCGCGACCTCACCGACTCCCGTAGCCGGCAGCATCGTCTTCACCACCCTCGCAGCGAGTGGTCAGGAGACCTGCGGCCTCACCGCCGACGGATCCGCATGGTGCTGGGGACTGAGCGACTTCGGCCAATTGGGGACGCCCGCGCCGGAGAATTGTCCCGATGGTCCCTGCGGTCGAGCGCCGGTCGCCGTCTCCGGAGGCCATCATTTCGCGCGAATCAGCGTCAGCGGCAGCGGCCATGCCTGCGGCCTCACCGATGACGGTCAGGCTTGGTGTTGGGGCATCAACCACCAGGGCCAGCTCGGCGCCGACAGTGTGATCGAGTATGTCGAGGAACCTCTTCCGGTCGCGGGCGGTCTTCGCTTCCGGCAGGTGAGTGCCGGTGGACTTCACACCTGCGGGCTCACCGGAGACGGGACTCCGTGGTGCTGGGGGATCGACGTGCTGCCACTGCTCAACTCCGGCGACCTCAAGTACTACGTCCCCAACCCGGTGAACACCTCCCCTCAAGTTCGAGACGATCGAATCAGCCCGGGTCACCGAGGTGCGGTCTAACCGCGGCGGGAGATCCCTACTGCTGGGGCGTCAACGGAGCTGGCGAGGTAGGAACCACGCCGATCGGGAGCACCTTCCGCTTCGACGCGCCGGTCGCCGTGGGCGGCGGAGTCGAGTTCTCCCAGATCTGGGGCGAAACGGCGACCTACTGCGGCAATTCGACGAGCGGCGGAGTCTACTGCTGGGGACAGGGGACGCGCGGTGAGCTGGGAGCGGGGGCGACGAACAGCATTGTGCCGGTTAGAGTGCCGGGGACATGAGTAGCAGGAGTACCGAGTTCACGCAGGGCTGTAGCTCGGATCTGCGTGAGATCGACGTTAGGTCCTCAGTACTCGGTACCAGGTACTCGGTACTCAATACTTCGAAACACTCCCCCAAGCAGGGCCAAGGAGACCTAGCGTCCCCGCAATACTCCCGCGATCGCCTGCCGCTTCTTCAGCGCGTCGAACAGCGGGGCGGTCTGGCCGGTCGGGTTGGTTCTGCCCAGTCGGGCTCCGTTGGGCAGCAGAACGAAGAGCACGATGAGTCGCGGCCACGAGGCCGGCACCCTGCATGAGCATGAGCCAGACGGATGGCGTGGAGCCCGAGCGCATGACGAGGATGCTGAGGTATACGCCGGAGATCACGGCGACCAGCGCCCCCGGCGCCATCAGCCGGCGACCCACCTGGGCCTGCAGGCGGGCAATGGCACCCTGGGTCGCGACGATCCTCCTGCCGTGCCATGATCCCCATCAGCATGTTCGAAAAGCCCCCACCCATCCAGGCCACAAAGCCCGCGATATGGAGCAGAATCCAGATTCGCATCAGGCAATTGTCTCGCTGAGCATGGTGTTGTCAATCGGATGGCGTCCAGCGAAGCCGGCGTCGATATCGTGCCAGTGGGTGATCCGCTCCTCGCCGAGCTTCCAGCAAGAGAAAGACCAGACGATCCTCGCGCAGGGCGTAGAAGTCCACCAGCCCTGCCTCGAATCCCTTGAAGACGCAGCCGATCTGATCGAGCTCCTCCAGGTACTTGTGGATTCGCTCGGCTTGGCTGGTCACCGCCTCGCGCGCGGCCAGCAGTTCCTGGGTCTCACCCCACTCCGCGCGGGCCGGCCCGGTGAGCAGTTCGTAGCGCGCCAGCGCCTCGCGCCACTCGGGATACGCCAGCAGCAGATCTCCACGATGTGGCGCACCAACGGCAGGGTCGCTCTGCCTCGGCCACGGTGAAGATCCTGGGGTTCCCACTCTCAGGACCAGACGATGGTGATCCCGGAGACATCTTCGGGGTGGCTGATGAAGCCCACGACCCGGTGGTCGCCGTCGATCACGGTGATGGTCGCCCCGCAGGTGAGACTCGCTGGCGTCCTGGTTCATTTTCAAGACGAATCCCTCGAGATCCTGATCCGGATTCACAACGCAGCTGTCGGTGCGCATCAGCGCATCGGCCCGGGTGTACAGCGGATCGTTCCCCGCCGCGAGACAGCGGGTCACCAGATCGCGATCGCTCAGGACGCCGAGGAAGCGCCGGGTGCGATGGTCGTCCACCACCGGCACCACGGAGATATTGCGGCTGCGGAACATGATCGCCACTTCGCTTGCCGATGCATTAGCGACAGCGACGAAAGGATTTGGAACCATCACTTCAGAAGCGCGCATTGCCCGAATCAGGTTAATAGGTAATTCCGAATCTGCTCACCCTCACGACGGAATCAAGCCCGACAACGCCTTCAGGGCCGCCTCACGACCCTCCTCCACATAGCGCCGGATCAGGTCGAGACGGAAGGTAGCACCACGCTCGGCCGGAGGACGGATGTAGACCAGAGGTGGACGATCGGGCGTGAGTTTCCAGAGCGAGATCGCCTGGGCGGTCTGGTTCGCCATCAGGATCCGGGTGCTGTTGTTGTGGGTTTCGACCACCGGCGGAAAACTCGGTCCGTCGGCCGACGGGGTCTCGTCGAACCCGGGGCCAACGTCCACCGCGACTACCAAGCCGGGTTCGAACCAGGCCGCCACCTGAAGCGGCAGCACGGCACGAAGGCCACCATCGGCGAAGCGGCGAACGCCGATATTGGCCGGTGGAGTAGAACAGCGGCAATGCGCAGCTCGCGTACAACGCGTCCTGCAGCGGCGCCTCGGCGCCGCCCTCGCCGAAGCACATGAGACCGCCGGAATCGATGTCGGTGGCAGTCACCGTGAGCCGGTACCTGAGGTCGGAGAAATGTTCCGCGGGGACCAGGCGCTTGATCGCGGCCCGGAGCGGGGCTTCCTCGAGGATCTTTCGGGACCAGAGACCTCGGAGCAGCGACAACCGGCTGGCGTGGACCACATCCCGGTTTTCCAGTCCGCCCACGCGGAGGATCGCCTCATCGGGAGACATGCCCGAGGCAAACATCGCCGCGATCACCGCCCCCATCGAGGTGCCGACGAAGTTCGTGGGCGCGATGCCACCCGCTGAGCAGCGCCTGCATGACGCCGATCTGCGCCGCCGCTCTGGCACCTCCACCGCTCAGGACCAGCACCACCTTGCCGGTACTCACCGCTGCCTCTTCTCGGCCAGGAGCCGGGCCCGGTCGTACCGTTCCTGTTCTTCCGGAGTCTCGGGAATGAGCCGCGGGACCCGCTTGGGTTTCCCGTTCTCATCGATCGCGACGAAGATGACCGAGGCGGTATGGGTGTGGCGCCGATGACCCGTCGCAACGTTCTCGGCAAAGACGTCCACCGAGACGTGCATGGAGGAGTTGCCCACATAGTCCACGGCGGCAGCACAGGTGACCAGAGCGCCGACGGGGATCCGCTCCCGGAAATCCACCCGATCCATCCTCGCCGTGACCGCCGGACCACCCGCATGCCGTATCGCCGCCACTGCAGCGGCCTGATCCACCATCGCCAGCAGATGCCCGCCGAACAGATCACCGAGGACGTTCTGCATGTGAGGCATCACGAGCGAGGTCAGCTCGGATCGGCTGAAGGACATGGGGTGGGAGTCGGGCATGGGATCGGAGATTGAAGATTGAAGATGTCAGATCGAAGATTGCTGGACCGGGAGGATCAATGCGCGAACCATCCATGGTGTACTCCTTGGAAATCTCAACGTTTGGTTTTCAAAATCTTCAATCTGCAATCTTCAATCTGCAATACCCTAAAAGTCCACCGGCCGCAGGTAATACTCCCCAATCGCCGTCTGCGACAGCATGGCCACGGTCGGCAGGCGCCGCTTCCAGTGAGTGGACTCGAGGCGTTTGCGGACCAGCTCCACCTCCTCCCGGGTCAGTCCCTGGGCGACGATCTCTTCCGGACGGAGTCCGGTCAAGAGCCCGTGGAGGATCTGGTCTGCCTGGGATAGGAGATTCCGAAATCGCCTTCGTCGGTCTGCCCTTGATCAGATCGGCGCTCGCGGGCTTGGTGACGATCACTTCCGGCACCTTGACGAAGCGGGCCAGCGCCCAGACCTGCGTCTTGAACAGATCGCCGATCGGATTGACCGGCGGTGAATCGTCGGCGTGCCAGGTAAAGTAGCCCAGCAACCGCTCAGTCTTGTTTCCGGTTCCCAGCGGCAACGCGTCAAGCTCTGCGGAGAGATCGAAGAGCGTGATCATTCGCATCCGGGCCATGATGTTTCCCTTGCGGGAAGGCGACGAGTCGCCTCCTATCGCGGCGACGAGTCCATCCACCGCGGCGCTGATATCCACCGTCCGGCTCCGAATTCCCAGCTGGTCTATCACCTGCTGAGCGTGCTCCAGGCTGTCGGGGCTGGAAGTTCGATAGGGCATTCGCACGGCAGTAACATTTTCCTTGCCCAAGGCCTCCGGCAGCCAGGAAGGCGACCAGCGCGCTGTCCACGCCGCCAGAGAGGCCGATGACCACGTTAGAGAACCGACGCCGCCGCTGAACTTCATCTCTGATGAATTCCACGAGCCAGCGGCGGGTGAGACCGGGATCGATCGCCAGAGAATCCACCGGTCGCGGCGGACGCGAGGCCTTCCGTGCAGGAGTCGCGACGCGTGCTCTTCACCGCCGGCGCCTCGGGCTCGTCCCCGTCTTCCTTCCCCCATCCCTGGTTTCCGCCAGCGACGCCAGCAGGTGCGGCAGCCGAAGCCTGAGGTCGGATAGCAACGGCGTCTCGGCTCGGGCTCGAGTGATCTCCTCGAAGTCGATGACAGCCGGGACAGTAGCGGGCTCAAACAGCGGAGCGTGAACTATCGCCTGGCCTCGGGGATTGACCAGCACGGACCCTCCAACAAATCCCTTCCCCCTCGAAACCGACCAGGTGAGTTACCACGACGAATACGCCGTGCTCCTCTGCAATCCCCTGTGCCAACCGATCCCAGCGATCGAGGTTGGCGGGCCGGCCTCCGTTGCCGGGCGCGGTGATGCCACGAGCCGGAGTAGCACTGGGAATGATGATGAGTTGCGCCCCATCCAGAGCCGCGAGAGTCGGAGTCAGCGAATGCCATGCGTCTTCGCAAACCAACATGGCTGCCCTGCCCCAGCGGGTATCAAATGCGGCGACTTCCTGCCCCGGCTCGACGAACCGCTCCTCGTCGAACACGCCGTAGGTCGGGAGAAACACCTTGCGATGCACGTGGCGAATTCCCGCGTCGCCACCGCCAAGGCTTGCGTACAGCGCCGAATTGTGCAGGTGATTGCGATAGACCTCGTAGAAGCCGAGCGAAATGTCCGAGTGGGGGAGCACCGGACTCGGCGTGAACTCGGGCGAGGTCCTGAAAGAGCTGCTCCGCGGGCAGAGGCGAGATCCCGCACTCCACCTTCGAGGAAATAGCCGGTCAACGCCGACTCCGGAGCGACAACCAGACCGGGCGGATCAGGCCATTTCCCGACCTCGTTTGAACACCTCTCCCAGGCGCGCCAGGTTCCTGGCGTACGCTCCTTTGTCGGGCCGGAACTGCGCGATGGCGAGGGTGAGCATGATGGGAATTTAAGGGGTCACTCTGCCCGATAGACAATCACCTTCACCTTCTCGAGAGTGATCAGTCCGCCGCCGATCATCTGGTCCAGCTCAGGAAGAATGGCCTGGATCTTCTCCTCGGTATCCACGCACTCCACCACGATGGGCAGGTCCACCGACAGACGCAGCACCTTGTCGGTGTGGAGCCGCGCTGTCGCCCCGAAGCCCATGACCGCCCGAGTCACGGTGGCACCCGCATAATGTCTCTCACGAAGCAGGTTCACGATCGCTTCATAGAGCGGTTTCCCGTCGTGACGGTCACGTTCTCCGATGTGAATCCGCATGAGGACCCGCTCACCCGTCAGTCCGTGCATATCTCATCCGCCTCGCCGGAGCAGGACGATCTGGTGCCCGGCGGTGATCCCCGCGAACACCGCCGCCAGACGAGATCAGGACACTCAGCGACAGATAGGATGCAGCTCTCGCATAGTCGCCGTCGCGGAGCAGGTTGACGGTTTCGAGAGAAAAGGTGGAGAAGGTGGTGTATCCGCCACAAATACCGATGGTCAGGAAAGCCCTGACTTCGGCGCTGATTGCCGCGGATTCCAGGGCGTACCCACTGATAAGTCCCAGGAGGAACGACCCGCTGATGTTGACGATTAGCGTGCCGACGGGAAAGGAGCTCCCACTCCAGTCCTGGATCAGGCCGCCGAGCAAGTATCGGCCGACTCCTCCGACCGCACTACCAAGCGCGATGTACCAGATCACCCCTTCCCTTTCGTGATCCATAGTACTAAGTACCTAGTATCGAGTACCGAGTCCCGAGTTTGAGCCTAAGGACCTGCTCCTCACGTCCTCCCCTCACGAAGATAGTTCTTCCATTTCCAATGAACCTGCTATGCCAACCCTACTCGAAGCCATCAGCGGAGTCGCCAATGCCTGCCAGCCGATCACCGGGCTGGTGACTGGCGGCCAACCCGGGACATCGCAACTGGAGGCCATGAAAGCCGCGGGTGTCTCGATAATTCTGGACTTGCGGGAGCCAATGGAGCCGCGTCCCATCGACGAACCGGCGCAGGGTGGCGCAGCTCGGGATGGAGTACGTGAACGTGCCGATCAGTGCGGGGCGCCTGAACGACGCGACGCTCGAGCGCATTCTCAAGGTCCTGCGAGACAAAGGCGAGAAACAAATTTTCATGCACTGCGGGAGTGGAAACCGGGTGGGTGGGGCGTTGATCGCGCATCTCATGCTCGACCAGGGAATGGACGAGGAAGACGCGGTGGCGACGGCAATGAAGGTTGGTTTGGCGATCGGCCGAATCATCTCGAGTGGGGCCTCGACTACGTGCGAAGGCACAGCTAGGAACCGCAAACGGGGCGGCCGAGAGCCGCCCAGAGGTAGTTCTTACTTGCCGTACGTTCAACGCGGTCTCCGCACCACCACCGCTCGACACCGCCCGCCACCAGGCCTCCACCGCCGTAACTTCCGCCGCCGTAGCTCGGCCGACCACCACCGCCTCCACCTCCCGCCGCTGTAGCTGGGGCGACCACCGCCATAGCTGGGCTGACCACTGGGCCGCCCGCTGGAGCTCGGTCGGCCGCCATAACCTGGGCTGACCACTCGAACGCGCCGGCGGCTGGTAGGACGGCGAGCCATCTCGCGCAGAAGGGGCGGCCCGGCGAGGATCGCGACCTCGGGAGGGGTATGACCTTACCGGATCAGCCTGACGAGGTGAGTAGTAGCGTGGCGATCCAGTCGGTCTGCGGCGACGGCGCGCTACGAGTCGAAAGACCGGTCGCCCGGCGAGAGATCTTCCACCCTCGAGTCCGGGGCCGATGAGGGTGCCGGTGCTGGGCGCTGATCCGCCAGAACGATTCGAACCGTCACTCGGCCTGGCGGTGCTGGGGACGTGCTCGGAGTCGGACCGCCCGGACGAGTCGTTGTAGTCGTCCGCGGTGCCGGACGCGGTGAGCGATCATCAACGCCCACCCGGCGTCTCGGGCTGTCTCCAGACCCCAGTGCCGCCGGACGACACCGGACGGGATCACTGTCCTGCCATCGCCGCGACCACCCATATCAGGAGTTGCTACGATCGCGTGGAGCTATGCCAATCGTCGGAACACCACCACGCGGGTCTCTTCCAGTTGCGGTGAACCGCGGACGATAGCCGACCGGAGTTCCCGGGCCACCCGGAGATGCCGGGAGTCCTGGCTTGAACCTGTAGGGCGGACGACCGCCGTAATTCGGTCCGCCCGGCATGTAGCCGTAGGTGCCCCGGTAGTAGTACGGATTGTAGCCGTAGTAGGGGCTGATCACCCGGTAGTGAGTACGGAACGTAGCGCGTAGTACGGATGGGAGTAGCCGTAATACGGGTGAGTACCCGTAGTAGGCAGGGTAGAACGGAGCGTAGTAGTACGGATAGAACGGCGCTCCGAACCCGAAGCCGATACTGAAGCTGAAGCCGCTGCCGTAATACGGGCTGCAAACCAGAGCACGGCGCATAGAATCCGGCGTAGCCGTCGTTGTGATAGTGCCCGTCGTGGTCGTAGTCGTTGGAGTTGTAATTGTTGTCTGAGGAGTAGTCGTTCCCCGCCACATGGTAGCTCACCAAGTCATACTGGTACCGCCCTGCTCGAGGCCATCTTTTCCATCAAGTCTCCGAACGTGGTTTCCGCATCGTCGGATACCTGATAATCCTCGAAGGCCCGGTAATCCCAGTGGTCTCCTCGCATGAACTGTTCGAACTGCAGGGGCTCTTCGGAGACGGCCGCATAGACGACGCCAGAGCCCTCTTCGTCATCCACCCGGAACGATTCCTTCCCTCCCCTCCCGAGCACATCGTAGGTCTTCCTGCCGCGCACGAAGTTGTCGAGCCCAGGGTCGAGCGGGAACAGCACCCGCACGCGGCCTCGGGTCGTGGCGCGGAACACGATCAGATACCCGTCTTCCGACGAGCTGACTCTGACCGTGACCTGGTCTCCCCCAGGGTGTAATAACCGTCTTTGTTGAGGGAAACTCGAACGTAGTCAGCGACGGCCCGCGCAGGCGGGAACCGTTACAGAACCGGGTCGGCAGTCAGCGCCGACAGCATCAATGCGAGGAGCATGGCGTCCTCGGTGCCAAAGTGAGACGGGGCAAAGGGAGACAGCCAACTGTCGGAATGCGATCCCCATGCCACCCTTCAAACTACAGTCCTAATTGAATTTACGAATCAGCCACCGGCAACGCTGGATTTGGTTCAGGACAGTCGGCGAGGCGGAGCGTCCTCCGTGGCTGCACTTACGGAGCCCGCTGGCCGGCATCCACCGGACGCGATCCCCTATGATTCCACCCTTACTGAGCGGTGCCAGTACATCCGCATCTCGGTGATCTTGTCGCCGTTCGTCTCTCATGAAGATCGCCCTCGGGCATCGACCCACTTCCCCGGTCCGGCGACGGCGGAAGACGCGCACTTGAACTCTGTCGAGAACCACGGCCCTGCCGCGAAAATCTCGCCTGAGCTGAGAGGTGATTTCCGACTGGTGTGCGGGGCACGTCTGCCCAGTAGCGCTCTTACCGCGTCACCGCGAATCGGCTCAGAGAAGGGGTTTCCACGAAAACCGCGGTCCGAGGGCGAAGACGGCCATCATCTGGTCGACCTTGGCTCGACTCCATGCTTTGCCAAACTCATCAATCAGTTGGCGCCCCAGGGCTCGGAGTAGTCTCGAGTGCGGTATCGGTCATAAGGCTGGCCGGCTCCGATAGCTTGCTCAGCGAATGGCGGCGGGTTGATGATTCACCAACGGCATGGCCTCGAATCTACACCGGATACCGCTCGCGCGGGTCATCACGCTCGCCGCCGCTCGGGCCTCTGGGAAACCGGAGCGGCCCAGACCTCCTGCCCGCCACGACGCCGGCACCGCTCGTGGCCCAGGGCTGCACGCTTCTTCGTCCGATTCGATCACTCGGGCGAGGCGAGCGCTTTGGTCAGGCTGACCGCCTGTGCACCCGCAATCTCGACGCGAAAGTCGGCCTCGGATACGTAGCACTCCGACAGGGGCGGTTGAGTAGCTCAGATTCCCTGTTCGGACTCGTGATCAGAGCCGATTCGAGTAACGCCGATGCCTGGGACGGTCTCACCCTGGCTGCCTGGCGGTCGGGCGATCGCGTCAAGGCAATGATCTACGGCCGGCGAGCGATCAAACTGCGATCCAAAGAATCCTCGCCACTCGAAATGTCCTGGACGCCATTGATCCGGACTGGGATCGTCCGCCGCCGCGAACCCCGGTCCGGCCATCCCGGCTTCAGCTGGTCCTCGCGGACCAAGGGCGACGGTTTTCAAATTCTCTCCCGCGGGAACCTGGCGCCCGTTCTACATCAAGGGCGTGAATCTTGGTGTAGCTCTGCCCGGCAAGTTTCCATCCGAGTTTCCCACGGACTCAGCGACCTACTGCTGGATGGTTGGACACCATCGCGGCGATGCATGCGAACACGCTGCGGGTCTATACCATTCTGCCTCCGACGATTCTATCGCGCGCCTCAGAGGCTGGAATCTCTCACATCCCAAGCAGGCGCTGTGGCTGATCCATGGAGTCTGGACCGAACTCCCGCCCCGTCACGATTTCGAGGATTCCACCTGAAGGCAGGCTTCCGGCAGGAGATGGAGTCGAGTGGTAGATCTGCTTCGCGGATCCAACCGCATCCCGGGCCGGCTCGGGACACGCGTCCGGCCGCTACGACGCGGATGTATCGCGCTGGGTGCTGGCCTACATCATCGGCCGGGAGTGGGAGCCGTTCGCAGTCAAGGAGTTCGATGCAGGCCACCCGGACGTCGCGCCTTCAGGGCCAATTCCTCGAGACAGGGCCCTGCTCCTGCCGTGGACGTCTGGATGGCGGAGCAGTGCGATTACCTGCTGGCTACGAGCAACGCGGTGTTCAACGCCCTGAGACCAATCGCATACGACTAACTGGTCCATCCCTCGATCCTTTGTATCACGTGACCGAGTCCGGACGGGCAGGGAAGAGCGGGCCTGGCGGGATGCGGTGGGACGACCCGTCCGTCGGATCCGAAGGAGTACTGAGAACTGACGCGATCGGACTCGACGCCATGCTGGTTCGGCCGACGGCGGCGAATCCGCGCGGGTGGTTCGCCAGCTATCACGCCTATCCGTGCTTATCCCGATTTCATGATCGACGACCCGGTCTCACGACACCGCGCAATCCAACGAGGGACGTTCCAACTACTTCGGCTATCTGCGGGACCTGAAGCAGCATCACGCCGGAATACCCTGGTGATTGCCGAGTACTGGGGTACCCTCCAGCCGGGGTGGCCGCACCTTCAACCGCAAGGCTGGCATCACGGAGGGCACGACGAGCATCACATGGCCCAGACCGATACCCGGCCTGACCGAGAGATCAAGAGAAGCCGGAGCCGCAGGGCGGTTGTCTTTGCCTGGATGGACGAGTGGTTCAAGAAGAAGAACTGGATCGTGACCGACTACGAGATCCCTCCGGAGAACACCCGGTTGTGGCACAACGTGATGGACGCCGAGCAGAGCTGCTGGACTACTGGGGATCTATGCGGGGGCAGAGATCGCACCCCGGTACCCGGAGAATCGCCCGCCCGCTGGCTGGCGCTCGACGCCTGCGACTCTGCCACAACCGCCCAGAAGGGGGCCCCAGGTTCTCCGTGTCGGAAGCGACGAATCGTAATCTTACCTGGCGGGTCGAGCTTGGGAGATGAAGGGAGACGCCGTTCCCCGGGACAGCCTTGAATCCGCATCGCGCTGGATGTACCTGAGTCGAGGCCAAGGACAGACCAGGCCTCCCCGGAGCGCAGCCCGCCGGGGACATCGGCTTCGAGTTCCTGGCGGAGCTGCGCTCTCCCGATCAGGACGTCGCAGCTTCCGGTGACCCCGGACTACAATCCGTTCGTCGGGTGCCGAGGCAATCGTCGCGAGCGGAGTCGACCCCTCGCGCCCGTTCGCGCGACGGCCCATCAGCTTGGGTGACCTTTCAGCGCAACGACGGCCGGTCTCGACTCGCTACGTTCATTACTCCACCAACCGAGCCCGCTATCGGGCGAGACGGGACCCTTCTCACCCGGCGAGCGGCCGCTGACAATCCGGGGGCGCGCTCCGCTTCGGCCGCTCCGCTGAGAGCACGCTGGCCGGATTGGCACTATCGAACCGGAGGCGGCATTGCTGGAGCTGCGACTACCGTGGGGCCTCATCAACGTGACCGACCCCTCTACCAGCACCATCGATTCTCGGCGCGGAGCCAGAACGGTGCGATCCAGACGACTCGAGCAGATGGATCGGTTCGGCGTGATGACCGTGGTCAGGGCCGAACCGGAAGCCGGTGCCGCGGAGCCCTCCGCCCCCGCCTGGGACCCGACGGAGCCCGGCACGCCGGCGGATTTCTGAACCGGACCTGGAGCACCTGGGATACTCCGGATGTACCACCAAGGCCTCAAGCCGGTCTGTGACTCGTTGAAGGTGCGTGGGGGAAGCTTTTGAGTGAGCAGGGCGGACGGGACGCCATGGCGATCAGGACGGTCACCTTTCGTGCTTTCTAGTCTGGTGCGGCAGGTGTTTCTCGTCTGGAGGCTCAAGCATCCACGTGGATTCCGCCTGGCATGGCAGGAGATTTTCATAGTGCACGAATCGCCGAGCGCGCCTCGCAGACGATTCCACTTCCGGGTCCGAGCGCCATACCGGCTAGAACCTGGCGTCATGGACGGGAAGCTGACCGTCCCCACGCTTCTGTGTAAGGCGCGTGCAGCGATGAGCCCGGAGATCCCTGACGTCCGAATAGGAGCCGAGGCTGGTGCCTTCCTGGAAGGGAGACTGCGGGTTCCAGGCAGCACTACGACCAGTGCTCGCCGACCCCATCCGGACAATCGTGAGGCCGCGCCCAGGTGCTGGGGTGGCCGGCAAAATGCGATGCGGACTGCGGTGCGCGCCCTCCTGATAATAATATGCAACTGAAACGAAGTACATCGCGCGCGACGTTTCGTCGCGAGGCTCGCCGCAACACTCATATGCCGAGCTTCCCGCGCTGGGCGTGAGCTCGTAGCGAGCGTGGTGCGCCGAACATCGATGATGACGGTGTGCCGATCGCGAACCCAGCATCTTCTGCTTGACGCGCAGGGGAGATTCGTGCGTCCCCGCCCGACCGCTCCGTGTAGCCGTGATGATTTCGTCAACTATGCGTAGCTCAACTCGTGCGGACGCGCCGGACGCGTCAGCATTTCGAGCGGCCGCTCACTGAAGTGATTGTCGCGCGCGCCGCGGCGAAATTAGATCGTCGTCGTCGCCGGTGTCGCGGACTGATGTGCATCTGGCCGCCTCCCAACTGCCAGGCACACCGCTTCGTGGGGATCGCGGCATCCGCGCCGCCATCAGCAGTTATGTTGATAGGCTTCCCCAGTCCCTTCCGCCTTCGATCTGTATTTCGCGAATGCGGCCGGAGTCAGCGCGCGGCGGTCGAGGGCCTTGTAGACGCGACCGAATCCGCCCGCGAACACGAAGTTTTGACGGCTCGTGCCGCGATCTGATACATCAGATCTTCGCGGAGTAGCTCGGCGCGACGCTGGTTTTTTGGCGCGCGGTGCCGCCATCCCGAGGCCGATGTCCAACACTGTGGCGAGGAGCGCGGCAATGGAAGACTGGCGCCGACATCCGGGGTACAAAGCTGATCCCCGACGCCTTGGCGGCTGTCAGCTCTGGCGTGGCGCGTGAGCGACCCGACGTAACACCGTGGCGAACAGCACCGTGGCCGCCGGAACGACTATGAAAGCCAACTGGAAGCCAGTAGATCGGTAGCTGAGCGCGAGGTCCCGATCTCGCGATTCAGGTACCGAGACGCGACGCGAGATCAACGCGATGATGAGGAGGGGATGGGAAACCCCAGCATCGTGACGAGGAAAGCTGAGAACCGCTGGCGAAGACGGCGTACTGGTCGAGCTGGCGGACGAAGACCATCAGCGCGGCGTGACGATTGGGCTGGGCAGCGGCTGGCAGTACACCGTCAATAGCCAGCGTCCGCGCGGTGACCACTGCCGCGCGCGCGTGGTTTGGCGGTATCAAGAACCCGATGGACCCTTCCCGCGATGGCACACTCAGCGGCGCGACCATCGCCGCGTCTTCTGTTGGCCCTTGCCGCCTGCGGCAGCGGCGATCATCCCGCTTCGACCGAGCCGCCCGTTTGACGTCCATCATCGCCGGCAGCGTGATTTCGTTGAGCCGCAAGGGGTCGCCGGTATGTCGCGATCTCGAAGATGAACGCGCTGGGATCGGCTACGCGGTGGAACCCGAACTGGTCGGCCTCTTCTGCGCTGTGGCGCTGGACCTGTCGCTGACGTGCCTTCGGCTCAAAACTGGCGGCTTCGTCACGGTGCCGCTCGGACGAGATCAGTCGGCTTGAACGCGCAGACCACCGACGTGGTCGCGTACTGGTGCGCAAAAGTTCTCCCCACGAGCTCGGGCGGGCCACAGGGCGAGCGAGGTCGGACGAGTGTCGCCCTGCCAGCCAGTAGCCCTCTCCGCTCAGAGCTGCGGGCGATCAGCGTCGTCGCGGCCCCGCCTTTCGCCGCGACCACAGGCGCGCTCTTCGCTTCGCGTGATGCCGAGCCGCATAGGCTTGCGGAGGGCCGCCACTCCTGGTTGCCCGCGGGTCCGTGGGCATATCGTGCGTGCGACGTCAGAGCAGCGTGAAAGCAGACGTTCAAAGGTCGCCACGCGATCGAGACGCTGCAGCGTGAAGTAGCAGAGTCGCGCCACGTCTTCGGTGAGACCGAACACCAAAGCGCGGGTTCTTTGCCCTTCGACCCCGTCGCGGTCGCCGTCGCATCGTTGAACGCGGCCTTGTTGTGGATGTTGCTGTGGACGAACCTGTAGTCGCCATGTCGTCCGACGTTTCGCCCGGTCAGCGTGAGCATGTCCCGGTATGCGGATCGCCGGTCACCTTCGGTTTTATGTTGGCAGTGATTGCCAGCTGCCGAGGCCACCGCTGCCGATCTCCCAGTCCCACTGTCGGGGTCCACGCCGCGGCGTTTCGTCCAAATCTGATGATCACGCCGAGCATGTCGCTGAGCAACGACCTGGCCCAGCACCCGCCTCGGTCGCGATAGACGAGATTCGACGTCGTTTCCGTGACGCCAGGCGTCAGCCGTGGTCAGATGACGTCGAGGTAGCGTGCGAGATCGGCAGGACGCTTGTCCGGGCATCACCGACCATCTGGCTGCACCACGATCTTCTTCTGTTCCACCACACCGCGTTGCCCCCACTGGGGCGGGCGTTCGTCCGCGGGTGAGGCATGGAAGTTCACGACGTTGACGACCTCCATGCCCTTCATCGACGCCGCGGCGAATGATTGCCGGGCAGTAGAAATCGAATACGAAGCCGAGTTGATACGCGGAGACTGCCGCGGTGTTCGTCCCCGGTCGAACTTCGGCGAGTCTTCACCGGGTTTCGCGGCACCGGCGCATCGCCGATGCGCGCCGCCGCGGAGATCAGCGGGTGCGGATAAACGGGACGGGTCATGCAGAAGTGGAACATTTTTCGCCGGTGAAGGCTAAAGAACAGCTGCGCATTGCCCTCGTCGTCGAGGACCCTTCAGTCGCGCCGGTAGCCGATTGGGCGCCTCGGTGCGCCACGGTCAAGCGATTACGCTGTAGTAGTACACGATCTCGCCGCTGTTCGCGTCGAGGAGGTAATCGAGTCGATAGCGCTGGCGCGGACGCCGCCCGCCAGGCTTCGGGCCGTAAGCAACGGTCGCTTGTCGGCAGCGCGTGTGCCGGCGGGTTTATGTGAGCGGGCACATCGCGGAAGAGATAGGCGAGGTGCCATATTTGTCCGACGTGGGCGGACGTGGAAGAACGTGAGCGACGTCTCCTGTCGGGTCAACTCCCGGACCTTCGGCGCAGAGCTTGAGAACCAGAAAGCGGCGGTCGTTTTGTCCGGGAGTCAACGTTGCTGTGGGCGACACTCCCGGGACGTTGGCGAGCTTCCGCCTGCGCTGCGAGCGAGCGTGCTGTTGGTCGTCGAGCCCATGACCGCCCGCGATCCGTAAGATCGGAATCGCGCGATGCGTCTTGCGCGTAGGAGACCATTGCGCACCTGGCGCGAGGTGCTGAAGTTCGACGACCTGCGCTCGCCGTCTTCACCAGCTGCGGCGCGTAATTCCGGTCGTGACGGCGCGCCGACGGCTGTATCTCGTGAAGCAACATGCAATTGAACGAAGTACAAC
>ERZ1370068.1406-contig-11299_pt1 | contig 93017 bp, 120 predicted proteins | sample MGYA00561227_ERZ1370068 | MGnify/ENA primary metagenome ERZ1370068 (study PRJEB38410, sample SAMEA6850437) | metagenome | study: Metagenomic assessment of the ecological functions of the soil: analysis of the soil microbiota associated with the... | reverse complement strand
GCCGGCGTGAAGAACGGCAGCGGCGCGCCGTCGGTCGGCTTGAACACCACTTTCACCTTCTGGCCGATCTTCAGCTTCTCCATGATCGCAATCGACGATATTGGTCTGCAGCGACGGGCCTTCCTTCAGCGTGACGTAGGCGATCGCATAAGGCCCGGTCGCGCGATTTGCGCATCAGGCTGAAGGTGTAGATCGTGGCCTCGCCCGAGCTTTCCTCCCACACCGTCTTGTCGGAGAAGCAGAACGGGCAGATCGAGCGCGGGAAATAATGCGGCTCGCCGCAGGCGGTGCAGCGCTTGATCATGAACTTGCCGTGCCTTGGCCGCTTCCCAGAACGGCGCGGTTTCGGGATTGGTCACCGGCGTCGGATATTTCTTGGCTTCAGCCATCACACGCGCTCCAGAATGCAGGTTGAGGCGGCGTGGCGCACGCCGAGCAGTCCGCCGGTGCCGTGGGCGACGGCGAGATCGCAGTTCTGGCACCTGCACCTTCGGATGGGCTTCGCCGCGCAACTGCCGCACCGCTTCGATGATTTTGGTCATGCCGCCGCGGTTGACGGGATGATTGCTGCAGAGCCCGCCGCCGTCGGTGTTGAACGGCAGCTTGCCGACGCCGGAAATCAGATTGCCGTCGGCGACGAACTTGCCGCCCTCGCCCTTCTTGCAGAAGCCGAGGTCTTCGAGCTGCATCAGCACCGTGATGGTGAAGCTGTCGTAGATCGAGGCGTATTTGATGTCCTTCGGCGTGACGCCGGCTTCCTCGAACGCGCGCGGGCCGGACCAGACGCCGGCGGAATAAGTCAGATCGAGATCCTTGCCGCCGCGCGGGCCCTTCATCGCCTCGCCATGGCCGATCAGCCGCACCAGCGGCTTCTTCAGGCTCTTTGCGATCTCCGGCGTGGTGACGATCAGCGCGCCGCCGCCGTCGGTGACGACGCAGCAATCCATGCGATGCAGCGGATCGGAGATCATCGGCGAGTTCAGCACGTCCTCGACGGTGACGACCTCCTTCAGCATCGCGTGCGGGTTGTATTGCGCGTGATGGGAGGCCGCGACCTTGATCCAGGCGAGCTGCTCGCTGGTGGTGCCGTAGTCGTGCATGTGGCGCATGGCACACATGCCGTAGGCATTGTGGGTGGTTGCGCCATAGGCCGCCTCGAAATCGGCCTCGGCGCCGGCCGCGCGCGGCGGCATCGGACCGGTGCGCGGCTTGCCCGCCAGCGTGATCAGCGCGATCGAGCATTTGCCGGCCGCGATCGCTTCGGCGGCGTGGCCGAGATGGATCAGATAGGAACAGCCGCCGGTCTCGGTGGAATCGACGTGGCGCACCTTCGAGGCCGAGGTAATCGACCATCGGCCAGAGCCCGCCGGGGCGTCGCCGGCGCAGAAATAGCCGTCGATATCGGCCTTGGTCAGCCCGGCGTCTTCGATCGCGCCCTTGGCGACCTCGGCATGCAAGCTGCGCGGTGGATTTATCGGGTGCGTGCCGGGTCGGATGCTCGTAAATCCCGGCAATGTAGGCCTTGCCCTTGATGGTCAAATCGTTCTCCGCTGGCGTTTCTTCTTCCAGCGGTTTTTCTGGCCTGTACGGGCGGCCTTGGCAAGCGGCCGAGATATTCCGTCAGGCGAGACGGTATGCGACAACGCCTCAGTCCTGAGGCAGCGGCGCGCTGCCCGCCGTCTCGAATGATGACGCTGTCCACAATAGCTGGCGCATCATGGCGCGAGACGCGCCTTTGCGCGCTCCTCACCACGAGGGTCTGAGTCCTACTCCGCCGCGATCTGCCGCGGCGCCGGCGGCGGGTTGACGAGATCGGCGGCGAGTTGCGCGTAGCGCGCCTTGGCGTCCTGCACCGCCTTCTCCTTCACCGGGCCGTAGCCGCGGATGCGGTCGGGCAGCGACGAGCATTTCGATCGCGGTATCGAGCGTTGACCGGCGACAGCAGGCCGAGCACGGTGGCGACGTCCTTCTCGTAGCCTGCGATCAGGTCGCGCTCGAGCTTGCGGTCGGCGCTGTAGCCGAAGATGTCGAGCGGCGTGCCGCGCAGGACGCGCATTTTCGCCAGCATCCGGAACACCGGCATCATCCACGCGCCGAACGCGCGCTTGCTTCGGCCGGCCCAGCGCGTCCGGCGCCGCCGCCGAGGATCGGCGGCGCGAGGTTGAAGTTGAACTTGAAATCGCCCTCGAACTGGTCGCGAAGCTGCTTTTCGAACCGGCCGTCGGTGAAGAGCCGCGCGACTTCGTACTCGTCCTTGTAGGCGAGCAGCTTTGCGTAGTTGATCGCGACCGCGCGCGGCAAGCGCGTCGCCATAGCCGCCCTTGATGGCGGCGTCGCGCACCTGCGTCGACCAGGCTGCGATAGCGCTCGGCGAGCCTTGCGCTCTGATAGTCGGTCAGCAGCGCGCTGCGATGGGCGATGATCTCGTCGAGCGACATCGCATCCAGCGTCTTCGGCGCGACCGCCTCGTCCTGGCCCTTCATCATCGGCGGCCAGCCGCGCCGGATCGGCGGCGGCGAGACGGCCCGAGCTGGAAGGCCTGCGTGTTCATCTTGATCGCGACGCCGTTGACCTCGATCGCCTGCTCGATCGCCTTCGCCGACAGCGGCAGCAGGCCCTTCTGATAGGCATAGCCCAGCATCATGATGTTGGTGGCGATGGAATCGCCGAGCAGCGCTTCGGCCGGCTTGGTGAAATCGAAGAAGGAAGAATCCTTGCGCAGCGCGGTTTCCAGCACGCTGTTGACCTTGCGGCTCTGGAAATTGAAGTCGCGGTTGAGGATGAAATCGGCGGTCGGAATGACGTGGGTGTTGATGACGCCGACGGTGCGGCTGGATTCGCAGAGCGTGATGGTTTCCTTGGCGGCGGCCACCACTTCGTCGGCGGCCATCACGAGATCGGCGGTGCCGGTGACGATGCGCGAACAGGTGACGTCGGCGGTGTGTTCGGAGAGCCGGACGTGGCTCAGCACCGCGCCGCCCTTTTGCGCGAGGCCGGACATGTCGAGGATCATGCTGGCCTTGCCCTCGATATGGGCGGCCATGCCGAGCAGCGCGCCGATGGTCAGCACGCCGGTGCCGCCGACGCCGCCGACCGCGATGTTGTAGGGCCGCTCCAGCGAGGGCAGCGAGGCCGGCTCCGGCAGATCGCCGATGTCGCCGAGCGTCCGGGCCGGCGCGCGGCGGCGCAGCTTGCCGCCGTCGATGGTGACGAAGGACGGGCAAAAGCCCTTCAGGCAGGAATAGTCCTTGTTGCAGGTCGACTGGTTGATGGTGCGCTTGCGGCCCAGTCTCGGTTTCCAGCGGCTCGACCGAAATGCAGTTCGACTGCACCGAGCAATCGCCGCAGCCTTCGCAGACGGCCGGATTGATCATGCACGCGGCGCGCCGGATCCTCCATCAGGCCGCGCTTGCGGCGGCGGCGCTTTTCGGCGGCGCAGGTCTGCACGAACACGATGGCGGAGGCGCCCTTCACCTCGCGGCAGCGTCTTCTGCACGGCGTCGAGTTCGTCGCGATGCGCGGTCTTGACGCCGGGCGCGATGTCGGACGCCGGATAGGCGTCGGGATTTTCCGAGACCAGATAGATGTCGCGGATGCCTTCGGAGTGAAGCTGGAAGGTGATCTGCTGCGGCGACAATTCGCCGTCGACATGCTGGCCGCCGGTCATCGCGGTCGCGTCGTTGTAGAGGATCTTGTAGGTGATGTTGGCGCCGGAGGCGACCGCCTGGCGGATCGCGAGGCTGCCGGAGTGGAAATAGGTGCCGTCGCCGAGATTGGCGAACACGTGCTCTTCCTTGGTGAAGGGCGCGACGCCGACCCACGGCACGCCCTCGCCTCCCATGTGGGTGTAGGTCTCGGTCGATGCGGTCCATCCACAGCGCCATGAAGTGGCAGCCGATGCCGGCAAAGGCGCGGCTGCCTTCCGGCACCTTGGTCGAGGTGTTGTGCGGGCAGCCCGAGCAGAAATACGGCGTGCGGGTGATCGGCGCCACCGCCTGCATCTGGCGTCGCCTGCCGGCCGTTGAACCAGTCGGCCTTGGCGCGCAGCATCGCGGCGATTTCGGGATTGAGATTAAGTCGAAGCAGCCGCTCGGTCAGCGAACTCGCGAGCGAGGCGACGCTGAGCTCGGCGGCGAAGGTCAGGAAGCGCTTGTCGTGGTCGTCCATCTTGCCGACGATGCGCGGGCGGACGTCGTCGCGCCAGTTGAACAGCTCCTGCTTGACCTGGTTCTCGACGATCTCGCGGCGCTCCTCGATGATGAAGATCTCTTCGAGGCCGACGGCGAATTGCGCACGCCTTCCGGCTCCAGCGGCCAGGGCATGCCGATCTTGTAAAGCCGAAGCCCGATCTTGGCGGCGACCTCCTCGGTGATCCCGAGTTCGCGCAGCGCCTGGCGGATATCCTCGTAGCTCTTGCCCGACGCCATGATGCCGTAGCGGGCGTTCGGCGAGATCCATGGTGATGCGGTTGATCTTGTTGGCGCGGGCGAACGCGATCGCGGCATAGCCCTTGTAGTCCTGCAGGCGCAGGTCCTGCTGCATAGCGGTCGTCGGGCCAGCGCAGATTGAGGCCGCCCGGCGGCATCTCGAAATCGGTCGGGATGATGAAGGGCGTCATCTCGTCGGTGAGGTCGATCTCGGCCGTGGTCTCCACGGTCTCGGTGATCACCTTCATGCCGACCCAGCAGCCGGAGTAGCGCGACATCGCGATACCCAGCAGGCCCATCTCGATCATTTCGTGGATGCTGGAGGGATAGAGATAGGGCATCAGCGCGGAGATGAAGGCGTGGTCGGACTGATGCGGGACGGTGGAGGATTTTGCGCCGTGGTCGTCGCCGGCGAGGCACGAGCACGCCGCCGTTCTTGGCCGAGCCCGCGGTATTGCCGTGGCGGAACACGTCGCCGCAGCGGTCGACGCCGGGGCCCTTGCCGTACCAGATGCCGACCACGCCATCATGCTTGGCGCCGGGCGAGAGATTGAGCTGCTGCGAGCCCCAGATCGCGGTGGCCGCGAGGTCCTCGTTCACGCCGGGCTGGAACTTGATGTTGTACTGCTCGAGATGTTTGCGCGCGGCGAACAGCTGCTGGTCGTAGCCGCCGAGCGGCGAGCCGCGGTAGCCGGAGATGAAGCCCGCGGTATTCAGCCCCGCGGCGCGGTCGCGGCGGATCTGCGCCATCGGCAGGCGGACCAGCGCCTGAATGCCGGTCAGGAAGATGTGGCCGGTGCCTTGGGTGTATTTCTGATCGAGACTGATCGGACCCTGGTTGATTCCCATTCCACCCTCTTTGAGCCTTGATCGCGACGACTGCTTTTTAGCTAGTCATCTGAACTTGTTAGAACCAGTCTATGTCGGATTTTCGCGGCCAGCGCACCACAAATCTCGGCAATGGAGCCCCGCTTTCAAAGATCGCAATTTCGTGCCGGGAATAACGGCGCCAGCTGTTTCGGTTTGTGTCGTCCGGGAGCCTCGGCGCGAAACGGCGTGACGTCCTCGCTGCACGCTTTCGCGCTATAACGCCCCAGGGAGGCCAATGGGTGCAGGGACGACATCGCGCGATGCGGGCGATTCTCGCGGCTTGCTTTTGTGCACTGCGTTCGCTGCCGGCGAAGCGCTCGCGGCCGAGCCGTCCGGCCGAGACGATCGCGCGCGGCAAGGCGCTGACGGATGCCGGCGACTGCGCGAGCTGCCATACCGCCGATCCGGCAAAACCGTTCGCCGGGGGCAAGCGGATCGATACCCCGTTCGGCGGCATCTATTCGCCCAACCTGACGCCGGACCGCGATACCGGCCTCGGCGCGCTGGAGCGACGACGAGTTTCTACCGCGCGCTGCGCTTCGGCGTGGCGCCCGACGGCTCGCGCTATTACCCGGCCTTCCCCTATCCGAATTTCACGAAACTGATCCGCGACGACATTCTGGCGATCCGCGCCTATCTCGCGACGCTGACGCCGGTCCGCAACACGCCGCCGCCGCCGGAACTGCGCTGGCCGCTTCAACTATCGCGTCGTCATGCGCGGCTGGAACTGGCTGTTCTTCAAGCCCGGCATTCTGATGCCGGACCAGCAGAAGAGCGCGGAATGGAATCGCGGCCGCTATCTGGTCGAGGGCGTCGGCGCATTGCGGCGCCTGCCACACGCCGAAGAACATGTTTGGCGCCGACAGACGCGGCCAGGCCTTCGGCGGCGGGCTGCGTGCAGGGCATGTTCGCGCCACGGCTCGACGGCGCCGAGCGCAGCGGGCTGAAATCCTGGAGCGTGGACGACATCGCCGAATATCTGCAGAGCGGCCGCAACGGCCAGCAGCCATGCCGGCGAACTGATGTCGGAGGTCGTGGTCAACTCGACCTCGAAGATGAGCGATGCGGATGTCCGCGCGATCGCGGTCTACCTGAAGGACCTGCCGGCCGGCGCGCCGGAGCCGGACGGTCACCCGCCGCCGCCGGCGCAAATGGCCGACGGCGAAAAACTCTACGACGGCGCCTGCATCGCCTGCCATGAAGCCGATGGATCCGGGCGCGCCGCGGATCTATCCGCCGCTGCCCGGCAACGCCAATCTGCAATCGGCCGATCCCTCGAGCACGCTGCGCATCATCCTCGACGGCGCGCAGACCGTGACGACGCCGCGCGCGCCCAACAAGGGATCGATGCCGGCCTATGCCGCGAAATTGTCGGATCAGGAGATCGCCGATGTCGACGACCTACATCCGCAATGCCTGGGGCAATGCGGCGCCGGCGGTGACGCGCGGAGCAGGTCGCGAAGGCGCGGCAAGGCAAAAGATCAGCTGCTCACCGCTGCTCGCCGCTGAAAGACGAATTTCGGCATTTCCCATTTGTAGCGGATCGCGAGCAGGCGCAGCGTCAGGCCGAGCACGAAGGTCAGCGCGGTCCAGACCTCGTCGTTGAGGTTCAGCCCGAAGGCGGTGGCGTAGAACAGCCCGGTGACGACGGAGACGCTGGCGTAGAGTTCGGCGCGAAACAGCAGCGGCACGTCGTTGCAGAGGATGTCGCGCAGCACGCCGCCGGCGCAGCCGGTGATCATGCCCGCCACGATCACGATCGGCAGCGAGGCGTTCGACCTGCCAGGCGACATCGCAGCCGGCCATGGTGAACACCACGAGCCCGATCGCATCGAGCACCAGAAACGCCAGTATTGAGCCGATGCACATGGCGCGCGATCAGGATCGTCGCGAGCGCTGCGCACCGCCGTCAGCAGCGAGATAGGACGGGTGCTGCACCCACACCAGCGGATAGTGCCCGAGCAGGACGTCGCGGATGGTGCCGCCGCCGAGCGCGGTGATGCAGCCGAGCATGCATGACGCCGACCCAGTCCATGCTGCGCCGTCCCGCCGCCAGCGCTGCCGTCATCGCCTGCGCGGTCAACGCCACATGAACGACAGCACATGCAGGATCGAGTATCGCTGGGCGGCAAGGCTCCACATGGCAACCTCTTGGGACTTTGGAACCCGGAGATCGCAGTTCCATCATGAACAGGTTGCAACATTGGCGCGGAACATCCGGTCCACGCCAGCCATTGTCTTGCTATGGCGCTAACGGAGGAACCCATTCATGGCATACCAACCAATCGAACGATCCCTATCGCGCGCGACCTGAGCGACGACGAAATCCGCCATCAGGCGCGCCTCAACAGTCTCGACAATGAGTTGCAGGCCGATCCCGAGCTCGCCGAGGGTCCGGCCAGCGGCGCCAAGGTCGCGATGTTCGCGATCGCTATCGCGGTGGTGCTGGGCGCCGTGTTCTACGGCCTGAACAACACGACGCATCAACCAGGCGGCGCACCGCCCGCCGGCCAGACCGCGCAGACCCAGCCGGCCAGCCCCGCGGCGCCTCCGGGCATGCGCGACGTGACGCCGCGCAACAACAGCCGAGCCCGGGCATGACCACCGGCGCCGCGACCAACCGCCCGACCCCGCCGCAGTCAAGCCGACGGGCACCGAGGTCGACCGTTCCGCCAGATCCGCCGGCCGAGCAAGTAAGTCGAGTTGACGACTACAGCATTGACACGCAGCGGGCCAATCGCCCGCTGCTTTTCTGCTGCATTCAGCTTGAACATCTTGTTGAGTTCGCCGCCGGGATAGCCGTTGGCGAATTCGGTGAACGTCCCCTGCTCCGCCATCTCGCGTCGCTGCCTTCATGAAGCCGGCCCAGGCCGTCCGCGCCAGCGAGCCGCCGACGCTGATGCGGCGGACGCCGAGATCGCCGGCTTCCTGTCAGCGACAGGCCGGACGCGCCGATCAGCAGATTGACCGGCTTTGGATGCACCGCCTTCACGACGCGCCGAAATCTCCTCCGGTCGTTGGATGCCGGGCGCATAGAGGCAATCGGCGCCGGCTTCGGCATAGGCGGTGCAGCCGGTCGATCACCAGGCTGAGATCCTTCTGCCCGCGCAGGAACGCTTCGCAGCGGCCGGTGAGCAGCACGCCGCTGTTGTCGGCATCGATCGCCTTGCGCGCCGCCTTGATGCGCTCGACCGCGAGCGCGCGATCGATACAGCGGCTTTGCCGCTGTCCCCGGTGGAATCCTCGATCGAAAGGCCGGCGACGCCGGTCTTGACCGCGCGCGCGACATTGACGCCGACCTTGTCCGGCTCGATGCGCAAAGCCGCCCTCGAAATCGGCATTGACGGGCAGATCGACCGCCGCGCAGATCGCGGTGAGATGATCGCAGACGTCGTCGACGGTGACGCGGTTGTCGGCCTTGCCGATGCGTCCAGGCAAAGCCCGCGCTGGTGGAAGCCAGCGCCTTGAAGCCGAGATGCTGCAGCGCCGGCGCGCTGCCGACATCAAACGGATTGGGGATGATGAAGCATCCGCTCTCGTGCAGTCTTCCTGAACGTGGCGCGTTTGTCAGCAGATGTGACCGGCATGGTCTCTCTCCCTCATGTTTGTTTGCGCCGTGAAGATAGTGACGCAGCGCCTGTTCGCGCCAGACGCTTCACGCCACCACCTTGCGCAGGAACGTCCGCTCTTCGGCCAGGATGAACTTGTTCTCCTCGGCGAAATTGAAGTTCGCCATGCCTTCGCTGTCGGCGCGCAGCCGCGCGCGATAGCTTTCATAGGCCGCGAGGCTTCGAACGAGATCAGCGCGAAGGCGATGTTGTTGGTGCCCTCATGCGGCATCCAGTAGCCGAGCAGGTCGCCGCCGCATTTCGGGATGATGGTGAGCCAGCGTTTTGAATATTCCTCGAACATCGCGCGCTTGAACGGATCGAGCTGGTAGCGGATGAAAACGGTGACGGTCATGTGGGTCTCCGATGGTTTTTCGCCGTCATTGCGAGCGCAGCGAAGCAATCCATGGCGCCGCAAGCGGAGGAATGGATTGCTTCGTCGCTTGACGCTCGCTCGCAATGACGGCGACGAAACGTCGAGCTTCAGAATACCCGCTTGATCGACGTCAATGCTTCGGCTATCATCGAACTATGAAAGCAGGTCCCGACATCGCCATGGTCGCCTCGCTGGTCGGCGATCCCGCGCGCTCCAACATGCTGACGGCGCTGATGACCGGCCGCGCGCTGACCGCGAGCGAGCTGGCGCAGCAGGCCGGCATCACGCCGCAGACCGCGAGTTCGCATCTGGCGAAGCTCGAAGCCGGCGGCCTGATCGAGCCGGAGAAACAGGGCCGCCACCGCTACTACCGCCTCACCGGCCCCGACGTCGCCGGCGTGCTCGAAGGGCTTGCGGGCCTCGCCGCGCGCGCCGGCCACATGCGCGTGCGCACCGGGCCGAAGGATCCGGCGCTGCGGCGCGCGCGGATCTGCTACGATCATCTCGCCGGCGATCTCGGCGTGCAGATGCTCGACAGCATGAAGAAGCAGCGGCTGGTCCGGCAGAGCAAAGCAGGACGATCGAACTCACCGGCGAAGGCAAGCGCTTCATGGCAAGCGCGCTGCAGATCGACGCCGATACGCTGGCCCATCCGCGCCGGCCGGTCTGCAAGGCCTGCCTCGACTGGAGCGAGCGGCGCCATCATCTCGCCGGCACGCTCGGTGCCGCGATGATGACACGGTTCACGGAACTGAAATGGGCCGCGCGCGATTCCGCGCCGGGCAGCCGCGTGGTGAACTTTTTCGCGGATTGGCGAGAAGCGGTTTGCCGCGCTGTTTCCGAGCGGCGCGGATTAGACGCATGATCGATTCTGAGTTGATGTCAGAACCGGAATCGGCCTAGATTCAGCCATCATGCCGATGGACGCGGCGAAGGTGATCCCGGGAACCGGACACCTGGTTTTCCTGGAGGCGTCGGCAAGTATTACGAGCTGGCGCTGGCTTTCTCGCCGCACAAGGCTGCCGGAACATTCACGTTCCATTCAGGACTCTGTTACTAGGTTGCCCGCGCAGCGCCGCCTGGTGCGGCCGAAAACGGGAGAAAGCATGAAATACCTATTCGCAGCAGTTTTGGTCGCCGGCACCTTCGCCGGCTTCAGCGCCGCGAACGCCGCGGGCGGATGCGGCCCCGGCTGGCATCGCGGCCCTATGGCGGATGCCAGCCCAATCGCGGCGCCGTGGTTGTCGCACCGCGTTGTGTCGCGCCCGCCGGTGGTCGTGGTGAGGCCCGGTCCCCGGCTGCCCCTATGGCACCGTCTGGCGCCACGGCCGCTGCCGCGCCTATTGAGCGCGGTTCCACGCACAGACAGAGAAGCCCCGCTCGCGCGGGGCTTTTGTTTGTTGAACGACGGATGACTCTGCGGCGGGCAGTGACCTGCCGGCTTGCCGCGCGATTGCCGGCGGCTCACCAGTAGCGACGGCGCCAATAGTGACGACGCCAGTGGCGACGGCGCGCCAGTACGCGATGGCGCCAACCCCAGCGCCGTGCGCCACGCCCAGTGGCCGACGCACAGCCCCAGTGCCGGTGCCAGTGCACTTCCTCCGGCTTGAGGCGATCGACTTCATCGCCCGTGGTGACGGCGGGATGGGCATCCGGAGCGGCCGGGAGCCGCCCGTCCCCGGTCAGCGGCTGCGGCGCCAGCGGCGCGGCCTGAACACTGGCGGCGAATGCCGCCGCGCCGCGGCAACGCCAAATGCAATCTTCAAGAACTCCCGGCGTTCCATGACATCTTCCCTCGTAGCTGGAGTGATGCAAGGGAAGTTTCGCTGCGGCGAGATGAATGGTCGCTGAACTTCGCGTTCAGGTTTTGGCGGACGCGATGTATCTCCCTGTCGTCCCCGTGAACGCGGGGATGACGGTGGGAAAACCAACAGCTACGCCCCAACCTCCTCAGCCAGCACCAGCATCTCCCGCGTTCGCGTCACGTCCGGCCAGTCGCGGTTGAAGTCGGCAATGAGCCGCTTCATGTCAGCGCCGTTCACCGCACGCTCCATCGAAGCCTGGTCGGCGAACTGATACGTCGCAAGATGCAGCGAGGGCTCGGTCAGGCTCCAGTAGCCGCCACGCCTTCTGCGCGCCGAACGATTTTAGCGCGTCGGGCAGATGCTCGCGGGAATACCAGGCATCGAATGCCTGCGCGCTTGCTGGCATCGGTGACGGTGGCGCGGACGACGAAGACAGGCAGCGGGCATTTCATTTCTCTCCAGAGCTTGTCGTTTCTTCGTCAGGCCATGTGTCCTCGCGACGCGGGCACTAAGCATCGCCGAGCCACACGCAATCGTCACATGCTCCGTGATATCACGGTACGCGCGCAACGCGTTATCAGAGGTGCCAGCCATGCCCGCCAGCCGCCGCTCCGCCCTGCTGTCCGCGCTCTTGCTCACCCTCGGCCTACTGGCCGCGGTCCTCGCCGCGGCGCAAGACGTCGCGCTGCCGCGCGAGCCGCAGGTCGGGCCGCGGCCGTTTTATCTCGTCGACAAGATGAAGGACGGGCCGCTGAAGCGCGAGCTCAGCCAGTGCACCGGGCCGTTCCACAAGACCGATTTTTCCATCGGCCACCGCGGCGCGGCGCTGCAATTTCCCGAGCACAGCAGGGAGCCTATCTGGCGGCGGCGCCGCATGGGCGCCGGCATCATCGAATGCGACGTGACCTTCACCAAAGACCGCGAGCTGGTCTGCCGGCATTCGCAATGCGACCTGCACACCACGACCAACATCCTGTCGGTGCCCGGCGCTAGCAGCGAAATGCTCGCAGCCGTTCAGCCCGGCCGATCCCGCGACCGGCAAGAAGGCGTCGGCAAAATGCTGCACCAGCGACATCACGCTCGCCGAATTCAAGACGCTGACGGCGAAGATGGACGGCTTCAATCCGGATGCGAAGACGCCGGAGGAATATCAGAACGGCACGCCGCGCTGGCGCACCGACCTCTACGCCAATTCCGGCACGCTGATGACGCATGACGAGAGCATCGCGCTGATCAAGAGCCTGGGCGCCAAGTTCACGCCGGAGCTGAAGGCGCCCGAAGTGCCGATGCCGTTCGACGGCGACTACACCCAGGAGAAATACGCCACCCAGATGCTGGACGCCTACAAGAAGGCCGGCATTCCGCCCGAGCGACGTGTTCGCCCAGAGTTTTAATCTCGCCGACATCCTTTATTGGGTGAAGACCGAGCCGGCCTTCGCGGCACAGGCGGTCTATCTCGAGGAGCGCTACGAGAAGCAGGGTCTCGATCCCAGCAAGCCCGAAACCTGGAAGCCCTCGATGGCGGAATTGAAGGCGTCAGGCGTGAAGATCCTGGCGCCGCCGATCTGACGTCATGCTGGCGCTGAACGACAAGAGCGAGATCGTCCCGTCCGAATACGCCAAGGCCGCGAAGGCCGCCGGCCTCGACCTGATCGGCTGGTCGCTGGAGCGCGACGGCCCGCTGCACAAGGGCGGCGGCTTCTATCACAGCGTCGATCAAATCAGCGATCGACCGCGACGGCGACACGCTGACGGTGCTCGATGTCCTCGCCAAACAGGTCGGCGTCCGCGGCATGTTCTCCGACTGGCCGGCGACGACGACGTTCTATGCGAGCTGCATGGGGATGAAGTGAGGGTCAACAGTACAAGCGACGATCGACTGTAGATGGGGTAACGGGCCCCGGTCTGCCCTCAAGCAAGCCGCGCTTGCTACGGCGCTGTTGGGTGGCGCGCTTCGCGCGGCTTGCTTGGAGGGCGGGCGGTCGTCCCTCACATTGATGGTGTGACGGAGTCAGAGGGATGAGCCTCGCTCCAAGCATCAAGGAGAGACGACCATGGACCATTATGCCGGAATCGACGTGTCATTGGAATGCTCGAGCGTGTGCGTTGTCGACGCCAACGGCAAGATTGTGCGCGAGGCCAAGGTGGCGAGCGAGCCGCGAAGCCCTGATCGCCTGGTTCGGTTCGCTCGGCTTCGGCCTTGAGCGGATCGGGCTGGAGGCCGGGCCGTTGTCGCAATGGCTGTTTGCGGCGATGCGGGAAGCGGGCCTGGCGGTGGAACTGCTGGAGACGCGGCACGTGCGGAAGGCATTCGAGGCGATGCCGGTGAAGTCGGATCGCAACGATGCGCGCGGGATCGCGCAACTGATGCGGCTGGGCTGGTTCCGGCCGGTACACTGCAAATCGATGAGCGCGCAAGAGACCCGATCGCTGCTGACGGCGCGCAAGCTGGTGCAATCGAAGCTTCACGACGTCGAGAACAGTCTGCGCGGGATCCTGCGCGGCTTTGGCCTGAAGGTTGGCAAGACGACCGGATCAGAAGTTCGCGGGACGGATCGAGGAACTGGTGGCGGGCCATCCGCACCTGCAGATGATCGCCAAGGCGCTGCTGGCGGTGCGAGCGGTGCTGCGGACCGAGTTCGCAGCTTTCGAGAAGCAGACCCGCAGGATGGCGCGATCCGACATGCAGGCACGGCTGCTGATGTCGACGCCGGCGGTCGGCCCGATCGTGGCGCTGACCTATGCCAGCGCGATCGACGATCCGGCCCGGTTCAAATCGTCGAAGCAGGCAGGAGCCCATTTCGGGTTGACGCCGAAGAAGCATCAATCCGGCGAGACCGACTACACCGGCCGGATCAGCAAGATCGGCGACGCGCTCGGTGCGCACGGCGCTCTACGAGGCCGCCCACGTCATGCTGACCAAGCCGGTCAAAGGCTGTTCGCAACTTGAAGAGCTGGGCCATGCGGATCGCCAGGCGCGCCGGCATGAGCAAAGCCAAGGTGGCGCTGGCGCGCCGGCTCGCGGTGATCATGCATCGCATGCTCGCCGACGGAACACCCTTCAACGCCGCTGCTGCAGCAGCCTAACAGGAGAGACACAACAGTTTTCGGGCGGGTCACGACACCAGGCCTTCTCGAAGCGAAGTCCCTTCGCCGGGACGATGGATCAGGTCAGGCCGTTGCCCACCAGGTCGCCTTCGTGAGCACGCACAACGTAGATTGGTCGACCTATCCTCTTCCAACCCCATCAGGTGGCGGCCCTGCGCCGACCCCGTACAGAAGCGAGACCCCGGCGAGCGGACAACGCAAAAGGGATTGACTAATCGAGGCCCGTTACAGAAGCGGGTTCGGTCGATGGCGCGCGTCGATGTTAAGGCTAGGGCTGTTGATGTCGACGCCGGCGGTCGGCCCGATCGTGGCGCTGACCTATGCCAGCGCCATCGACGATCCGGCCCGTTTCAAATCATCGAAGCGGGTCGGAGCGCATTTCGGGCTGACCTCGAAGCGGTACCAATCCGGTGAGACCGACTATACCGGCCGGATCAGCAAGATCGGCGACCGCGCGGTGCGCACCGTGCTCTACGAGGCCGCTCACATCATGTTGACCAAGCCGGTTAAAGGCTGTTCTGCCTTAAAGAGCTGGGCAATGCGGATTGCCAGGCGCGCCGGCATGAGCAAGGCCAAGGTGGCGCTGGCCCGCAAGCTTGCGGTGATCATGCATCGCATACTGGTCGACGGAAAACCGTTCAACTTCACAGTTCCCGCAGCATGAAGGAGAGATCGAGAATTTTCGGGCGGGTCTCGACACCAGCCTTCCCGAAGCGGAGTCCCGACGCCGGGACGATGGATCAGGTCAGGCCGTTGCCCGCCAAGTGGCATTGCGACCACGCACCGGTAGATTGGCCGGCCTCATCCTCTTCTAATCCCATCAGGTGGCGGCCGTGCGCCGACCCCGTACAGAAGCAAGACCCCGGCAGCGGACAACGCAAAAAGGGATTGACTGATCGAGGCCCGTTACAGAAGGGTGGGCAAAGGCGCTCTTGCGCCGTGCCCGTCAAACCGTTCGCCGCACGGATGGTGGGCACGCTTTGCTTTGCCCACCTACCGATTGCTCGATAGACCGCCCTGCCTCACAACGGCAAATTGTCGTGCTTCTTCGCCGGCATCTCGACCTTCTTGTCCTTCAGCATCGCCAGCGCGCGCGCGATCCGCCGCCGCGTCGAGTGCGGCATGATGACGTCGTCGATATAGCCGCGCTCGGCGGCGATGAAGGGCGACAGGAAGCGGTCTTCGTATTCCTTGGTGCGCGCGGCGATCTTGTCGGCGTCGCCGATGTCGCTGCGGAAGATGATTTCCACCGCGCCCTTGGCGCCCATCACGGCGATCTGCGCGGTCGGCCAGGCGTAGTTCATGTCGGCGCCGATTTCCTTGGACGCCATCACGTCGAACGCGCCGCCATAGGCCTTGCGGGTGATGACGGTGACGAGCGGCACCGTGCATTGCGAATAGGCGAACAGCAGTTTCGCGCCGTGCTTGATCAGGCCGCCATATTCCTGCGCGGTGCCCGGCAGGAAGCCCGGCACGTCGACAAAGGTCACGATCGGGATGTTGAAGGCGTCGCAGAAGCGGACGAAGCGCGCGGCCTTCCGTGAGGCGTCGCTGTCGAGCACGCCCGCCAGCACCATCGGCTGGTTGGCGACGAAGCCGACGGTGCGGCCGGCGATGCGGCCGAAATCCGGTGACGATGTTCTTCGCAAAGGTCTCCGAGATCTCGAAGAAGTCGCCCTCGTCCACGACCTTCAGGATCAGTTCCTTCATGTCGTAGGGCTTGTTCGGATTGTCGGGGATCAGCGTGTCCAGGGACATGTCGACGCGGCTCGATGTCGTCAAAGCTCGGCCATTCCGGCACGCCGTCGGTGTTGTTCGACGGGCAGGAAGTCGATCAGCCGGCGCATCTGCAAGCAGCGTCTCGACGTCGTTCTCGAACGCGCCGTCGGCGATCGAGGAGCGCGTGGCGTGCACCGAGGCGCCGCCGAGTTCTTCCGCGGTGACCACCTCGTTGGTGACGGTCTTCACCACGTCGGGGCCGGTGACGAACATGTAGCTGGTGTTCTTCACCATGAAGATGAAGTCGGTCATCGCGGGCGAATAGACGTCGCCGCCGGCGCAGGGTCCCATGATGACGGAGATCTGCGGGATCACGCCTGAGGCGATGACGTTGCGGCGGAACACGTAGGAATAGCCCGCAAGCGCCGCGACGCCCTCCTGGATGCGCGCGCCGCCGGCGTCGTAGAGCCCGATGATCGGCGCCCTCGCCTTCATCGCCATGTCCTGCAGCTTTGTGATCTTCAGCGCGTGGGTCTCGGAGAGCGAGCCGCCGAACACGGTAAAATCCTTGGCGAACACAAACGTCTTGCGGCCGTTGACGGTGCCCCAGCCGGTGACGACGCCGTCGCCCGGCACCTTGATCTTCTCCATGCCGAATTCGGTCGAGCGGTGCTCGACGAACATGTCGAATTCCTCGAACGAGCCCTTGTCGAGCAGGAGCTCGATGCGCTCCCGCGCGGTCAGTTTGCCGCGGGCGTGCTGCGCCTCGATGCGCTTTTCGCCGCCGCCAAGCTTGGCGCCGGCGCGCCGTTCTTCGAGGTATCAGGATGTCTTTCATATCGGTGCTTTCCCGCTCGATTTGCCGGGCCTTCTAACACGGCATTTTGGCGTGCGGGAAACGCCCTTCGCGGCATCTGGTACCCCCGTCCCGCACGGCCATATATCCGCACCCTCAGCGGAGGCGACCTCATGACGGATACCGCGAGCGCAGACCCACGCAGGCGCCGTTACCGGGGGCTTGCGAACGCTGCTCCGGCTCGAAGGGCTGGCGCTGTTCGCCGGAATGACCCTGCTCTACGCGGTCTGGGACGGATCGTGGTGGGTCTACGCCATCCTGTTCCTGGCGCCCGATCTCAGCTTTGCGGGCTATCTGGCCGGCCCACGGGCGGGCGCCATCGTCTATAACGCCGCCCACAGCTACATGGCGCCGATGGCACTGATGACCACCGGATTTGCGCTGCTCGCAGCCGCTGGTGCTGTCCATCGCGATGATCTGGCTCGCCCATATCGGCATCGACCGCGCGCTCGGCTACGGATTGAAATATTCGGCCGGCTTCGGCTTCACCCATCTCGGCCAGATCGGCAGGGGTCGGATTTGACAGCCCTAATCCCGCGGGCATCGACGTTTCTGGCGTGGTGAAGTAAGGAGCGTGGATGGCCGGGTCGTTCAGCGCGACGATGCGCTTCTGCGCTTTTGCCCGGCCATGACGTCGAATGATGTACAAACTACTTGTCACCGACCTTGAACGGTTCCTCCTTGCCGGGCGGCACGGTCTCTTCGGCCATCGCGAGCAGCATCGCGACCATCACGTAATTGCCGGCGACCGCGGTCAGGTCGACGATCTGCTGATCGCTGAACACCTTCTTGGCCCGCGCGAAGGTTTGCATCGGAAACCTTCTTCGTCGTGGTGAGCTCGGTGACGAAGTCGTAAACGATGGCCTCATCCTCGGCCATGTTCAGAGGACGCTTGCTCGCCTTCAACTCGGCGATGATGTCGGAGGACAATCCGGCTTTCGCCGCCAGCGGCGCATGCGCGAACCACTCGACCTGCGAGGTCCATTGCCGCCCGATGATCAGGATCGCGAACTCGTTGAGTTTGGTCGGCACCGAGGTCTGCCAGCGCAGATAATAGAACAGGTCATACAGCCGCTGTCCCAGCACCGGGCTGCGGATCATCGGATTGTAGGGCCCGCCGAGACCGACGCTCGACACCTTCATGATCTGCTCGCCGAGCGGTTTTTGCTTCTCGTCGAGCTGGTCCATGGTGAGCTGCGGAAAGCGCGGCTCCTTGCTGGTCGCGGGAGCTGCGAACATCGTGGCCGCGAACCAGCCGCCCGCGGCGGCAATGGCGAGCGACGACAGCCAGACCGAAGTTGAGTGCATGATTTCCTCCGTGCATTTCTCTTGCTTGCACGGAGAGGCTAGTCCGGCGCGAGTTCCGCACCAGCCGGGGCGGCGCAGGTCAGCCCGTCAGATCGCGACGATATCGGCGAGGCATTGCTGCGTCACCGTCATGCGCGCGGCGATGTGGCTCGGCTCCTTGCAGTCCATGTTCATCGCGAACACGGTCGTCGAGCTGCCCTTCTCGGCCCAGCCGACCAGCCAGCCCAGCGACGGCTTGCCGATCTCGGCGCCGAGCAAGCCGCTCTTGGCGCGGATGGTGGCGTCGCCGACTTTCGTCACCGGCAGGATGTCGCGCACCAGTTCCTGGGCTGCGCTTGGAAACCGGCAGCACGCCGCGTCGCAGCCGGTCGACGAAATCGATCTGCTGGATCGGATCGATGCGCAGATTGCCGGTCAGCCAGAACTGGTCGATGCCGCCGCCGATATCGCGGTTGCCGTAGTCGAACAGGTCGACATATTTCTGCATCCGCTCCGGTCCGATGCGCCGGGCGATCTCCTGATAGACCGGCACGGCGGAAACCGCGATCGCCGAGCGCAGCGGTGTGATCCTTGTTCCAGGCCTCGATGCTCGCGCGTCACGCCGTCCCACTTGAAGACGTCCTTGTCGGGGTCCTGCGACCACGCCGGTCTCCAGCGCGATGAGCGAATTCGGGATCTTGAAGGTCGAGGCCGGCAGCTTGCCCTCGCCGGAGCGAACCTTGTCGCTGGCGATGATCAGATAGTCGTCGACCTTGTAGGCGACGAAGGTGCCTGTCCGTGCCGAGATCGAAGAACCGCCTGGCGAGATCGTCGCGGAACTCGCTGCGCTGGTAGGAGACGTTGGCGAAGACTGCGGGACGGCAAAATGCTCGCGGCGGCGAGAAGACCGAGCGCATGGCGGCGATTGATCACGGGAGATATCCGAACTGATGGAGGAACGGCAGCAACGATGCCGACGGCATCGTGGTAAAACAATGACGAGTGGAACATGCCAGCTAGCGGATCTCGACCCGACAGCCGCAGCACGAATACCAGCACTTCCGCGACGGCCTTGTAAAGCTCCGCCGGGATTTCGTCGCCGAGCTCGACATTGGAGAGCGCGCCGGCCAGCACCTCGTTTTCCTCGATCGGGATGTCGTGGGCCCTGGCGAGCTCGATGATCTTCGCGCCGATCGTCCCCTTGCCCTTGGCGACGACCCGTGGCGCGCCGGTGCTGGTCGTAATGCAGCGCGACCGCAAGCTGGTTCTTTGGTCTCGACGCTCATAGCGCGCGATCCAGGAAATGCCCGGCGCGGCGGCGGCGTTGCCTGCGGCGGCGCGCCGTCGCGGATCACGATGTCGCCGGGCTGCAATTCGGCCTGGCTCAGCGCCTGGCTCAAGTGCGCAGCGCCGGCGCGCAGCTGGCGCTGCGGTCGCAGGCCGTTCCGCCCACATCCGCACCGAGGTCTTGTCGCCTGTGAGCGACACCAGCGCATGGACCGGGCCCGCCGGTTCGACATCGAGCGAGAACCGCGCCCGCCACACCCGTTTGGCGCGCCTCGACTTCGCACGCTGCCGCCATCGCGCGAAATCTCGAACTGCGCCATCGCCGTGCCCTGCGGCGTCGACGAACGGAATTTCGAAATTCCAGCGCGGCGACGTCATGTCGATCTCGCGGGCTCGAGATATCGATGCGGTCCGGCAGCGAGGCCACCTGCAGCAGCGTCTGCCGCGCAATCGCGGCGTCGGTGTCCTCGAGCAGATGATGCGCCGTTGTCGCCAGCGGCGCGTCCGGCGCGATCGATGGCGACGCGATCGGCTGCGCCGCCGGAAGCGCGCCGCGAAATGGCGGCGGCGGCGTGTTGGTGTGAACGGTGACGTCGGCGTCGGCGAGCATCTTTCGGCACTGCGGACTGCCGTGCCGGGTTGCCGAGCTCCTGCAGCGCTTCCTGCATGCAGGTTCAGCGTCGCGCCGGCCGAAGGTCCGGAGTCCAGCGCAGCGCCGCAAGCGCGCTGCGGCCGGCGCCTGACTTGCAACAAGATCGTCGGCGACAGGCACGCGCGCCTGCGGCAGCAGGATTTCCTGGACATCGAGATCGGGAAGCGCTGACGCGCGCGAGACCGGGCATCAACGTGACTGCGACGGTGGCGCTGCCGTCGCGGGCGCCGCCGGGTGTACCGCGGCCTTCGTCGCCTAGCGAGCGATTGCAGCGGCTTGGCGCAGCACGATCAGCGCGGCCTTGAGGTCGGGAACCGCGCTCGATGGAGCAGCACCCGACGCCAGCGAAGCCTCGAGGAAAAGCCGGATTTCTGGAACGCGGTCTTGATGTCGCCGCCAGCGAGATTTTGATCGAGGCTGGTCTGTTGCGCCAGCACCTGCGCGATCGCCTGCCTGCAATTTCGGCGGCAGATTGCCTGTCGCAGCGACCGCGCCGAGATTGGCAAACAACGGCGCAAGGCTTTCCTGCTCGGTCGCGGCACGCTTGCGCCGCCGCCGACGACGGTCGCGCGCTCGAGCGGCGTCAACACGTTCCGGGGCTGCGCAGTGATGGTCGGCGGATCGGCTGCCGTGTCGACCAGCGCTTCGGACGATAGCGTGACCGCGTCGGCGGACGAGGCGGCGGCATCCGCCCCCTGCCCGACCACGGCGAGGCGGATGCCATCCTGCGTCTGCGATACCGCGAGCTGCAGCGTCTGCCCTTCCTGCAGCGGGATTTCGGAGAGCCACGTCGATCGAAAGGCTCGCGATCGCGATCCGCACCAGATCGGCGGACAGGACCTTCAGCACCTGCGCATTGACCACGCTTCCCGGCTGCAGCACGAGATCGGGCGCAACGCCGCCTGCCTCCTGGGCGGCAAGCACCGGGAGCACTGGATTGATCGATATCGCCATATCTGAGAGGTCTCGGCCAGATGGCGAAGCTAGCCCAGCGTCGTAAACCTCTCGTTAACTTAGCTGAGACTGCAGAGCCTTCAGGATGCTCGCCGCGGCCTTGAAATCGACCAGACGGGCAGCCCGGCGGGCGGAGACCTCCTCGTCGACGCCCCATTTCTCGATGTTCCAGTCCTCATCGACATGGGCGGCAGCCCAGATCTGCTCCTGGTCCCGCACGCCGCGTGTCAGCGCCAGCGCGAGCAGCGCCGATCCGGTCAGGGTCGTCACCACGTGCAGCGCGGCCACCGACCAGGGTCGGCCGGAAGACGCTTCGCGCGCCGCCTTGATCGCGGCTTCCGGCTGGGCGACATGCACGATCCCTTCGGCGAGGATGAAATGCGCGCCGAGTTCGTCCGCCGCCCAGAACAGGATCGGGTCCCAATGTTCCGCCTTCCCTGCGCGACCAGCGCTTCGGGATGACCGGCGCGATAGAACAGCAAATCCGAGCCGAGATATTTTGCGACATCGTCGGCGACGATATCGACGCGATCGACCACCCCCTCGATCACGCTGTTGGCAAAGCGCGTCAGCGGCATGGTCAGGGGATCGATGGTCTCGCCTTGCGCATTCCATTCGGACGCGATCGCATCCGCGATCTCGCGCGTCGGCGCTACGACCCGCCGGCCGGAAGGCGTGCGGATCGGCCTGCCGTCGAGCGTGACGGCAAAACCGCTATCGGCCTCACGCAACGGCAGCATTGGTGTAGAACCGCTTGCGCTGCGGCGCGCGGGTGGTCCGCCGCACGGCCTCCTGCGGATCGAGCGGGGATTTTCCTGCTACTTCATCGAATAATTCGCGCATGCGATCTCATAGCGTCTTTGAGCGAAGTGGGCACCGGTTCGCGTAAAGAAAACGCGTCAGAACAATAGACTGCCGCCCTCGTTTTGATCCAATCGGAACCAGGGCTGCTCGCCTTCGTTCATTTTGGTTTGACTGCAAGATAGGCTTTCGCGCCATGCAAATAAAGCCGGTGGGAAACGTGAAGGTTCTTGCGGCAATTTTCCTTCTCGCCACGGGTTTCGGCACCTCAGAAGCCCAGGCCGGCGAAACCGGGGGCCACGTTGCTCGAAATCGCTAATAGTCCTGATTGGCGCACGCGCGCGAATAGGCCGCGCGTGCGGCTTGGTTGAGCCCGGCGGCCGCGGCGTCATCGAGACATCTGGAGATTGGTCGCCAAAGGATCGCCGCGGCGGGGGCGGAGGCTCGGCCCTGACACCACATCCAGCTGCGGGATCGGCGGCACGTCAGATCCTGGGCGGCGGCGGCGGTAGAGGCAGCGGCGGATTGAGCAGCGATCCACCCGGCGGGATCAATAGCTGCTGCGCCGAGGCACTGCCCGCAAACAACGCCAACACTATCGCGCCGATCACGATCGATAGGTCGTTTCATCTGACACATGTTGGGTTGGCACGGCCGAACCGCAACCCCTCACGGCTTCTGATAGATGACCTTGCCCGCACGGATGGTGTAGGCGACCTTGGCGAGATTCCTGACATCGGCCATGGGATCGCCATCGAGAACCACGAGGTCGGCGTCAAATCCCGTTTCGACCCTGCCCTTCTTCGCCGCCTTGAAATACAGCGCGGGATTCGTCGTCAGCGAGGCGAGCACCTGGCGTCTCCGAGAGCGCCCGGTGCATGAGTTCGTATTCGAGCGTGGTGTCGTAGAGCCTGGTGAAGCCGACGTCGGTCCCGAACAGAACGGCGCCGCCGTTGTCCGAAAATTGCTTGAGCTGGTTGACGGTCGCCGCAACCAGCCGGGCCGTCACGGCCGGGTCGAGGACGACGGTCGTGAAAAGCGACAGCGTCGGGATCAACGCGATCCCTTGCGACTTGAAGCGCGCGAGTTGCTCCGGCGTAAAGCTAGCCCGGCTCGCCGGGAACGGTGTGGGCCAGCACGTCCACGCCGGCTGCGATCACCGTTTCCACACCAGCTTTGTTCTGCGGATGGGCGAACACCGGCTTGCCCTGCGCATGCGCGACATCGACCGCGGCCTTGGCGATGGCCGCGATCCATGTTCACGACAGGCTTGTTCGCCCATGAACGCACCGGTGAAGAGCTTGATGCCGTCTACGCCCATTCCGAGAGTAGTCGCGCGCCAATTGCGCGGCTTCCTCCGGCGTGGCGGCTTCGGGGAGCGTGCATCTCGGCGCGGCAGATAGACGGGATGACCGCCCTTGGGGAAGATGCTGCCGAGCAAACAAGATGTCGGGCCCGGCGACTTCGCCCGAGTTGACGCGGCGGCGCAGCGGCAGCGAGTCGTTCGGATCGGAGCCGAGATCCCACACGGTGGTGAAACCCCACCGCGTCAGCATCGCCTGCATGTGTTCTGTCCAGCGGCGCTGCCGGTGCACTGGCCGCGTTTTCGCACACGGTCCTTCCGTGAAATGGACGTGGCTGTTCCAGAAGCCGGCGACGACGCGTCTTTCCGGTGCAATCGATGACCCGCGCATCCGCGGGGATTTGGACTTCGCTGCGGCTGCCGATCGCGGTGATGACGCCGCTGGACGCCAGAACCACGGCCTCCGGAAGCGGCGCGGCGTCAGGCGATGCGATACAGCTTGCCTCCCGACGAGCGCGAGTGTCTGCGCGTTTGCCGCGACGCTAACGGTCGCAGCCGAGCCGACGAGCAAAGAGAAGAGCGCGGTGCGGAGCAGATTGCCGATCATGCGTGAAGCCTTGCAGTCATGAAGACGCCTTCAGATAAGGCACGATCAGCCCGAACGATAACTGACTAGCACGAGCTCGCTTTGATAGTTCTTGCTCCTCGACGGCGATTGCCCGATCACTCCTCGGGCGCGTTCTCGATCGGGTCGAACCGGTCGGCCTCCAAGCCCGAGCAGGTTCCAGGATTGCAGCATATGCGGCGGCAGCGGCGCGGTGGCGTCGATCACGCCGCCGCGCGGATGCGGGATCACGATCCGGCGCGCCAGCAGATGCAGCCGGTTCTGCAGTCCGCCCGGCAGCTGCCAGTTCTCCTTGTTGAAATATTTGGGATCGCCGACGATGGCGTGATCGATATGCGCCATGTGCGCGCGCAATTGATGGGTGCGCCCGGTGACCGGCTTCGAGCGACACCCAGGCGAGCTTCTGCGCCGAGGTCTCCACCACGGCGTAATAGGTCACGGCGTGGCTCGCGCCCTCGTCGCCATGCTCGGCGACGCGCATGATGGTGTCGTCCTCGCTCTCTTCCTTGGCGAGATAGGTCGAGATGCGGCCCTGCTTCGGCTTCGGCACGCCGGCGACCAGCGCCCAGTAGATCTTGCGCGCGGAGCGATGGCGGAACGATCCGGTCAGCGCGGTCGCGGCAAAGCGGGTCTTCGCGACCAGCAGGCAGCCCGACGGTTTCCTTGTCGAGCCGGTGCACCAGCCGCGGCTTCTGGCCCTTGGCGTCGCGCATCACTTCCAGCATATCGTCGACATGTCGCGTGGTGCCGGAGCCGCCCTGCACCGCAAGCCCGGCGGGCTTGTTCAGCACCATGACGTCGGCGTCCTCGTACAGGATCATGTCCTTCAGCGCCTGCAGCGTCTTCGTCGCCGCTTCCGAGAGCTCGCCTGCGGCCTTGGGCGCATCGAGCTTCAGCGGCGGAATGCGAACGCTCTGCCCTTCCTCCAGCCGGTCCTTGCTGTCGGCGCGCTTGCCGTTGACGCGCAACTCGCCTTTGCGGACGATGCGCTGGATGTGGGAGAACGACAGGCCGGGAAAGCGCGCCTCGAGAAAGCGGTCGACGCGCATGTTGTTCTCGTCCGCGGTCACGACGACGGTCTGGACCTTTGTCGGCAACGGCTGCTCGGCGGCGCTTCGCCGGCTCCGCCGCGACGGCCAGAGCCTTGCTCTCGCCGCGGCTCGGAAACGCGCGGCGGCTTGCTGCCGGGGCGCGCGGCCTGCGGCCGGTCGCCTTGCATGCAGTCTCCGGGCTTCGATCCGGAACGGCGGCGCTCCTTGGGGCGGTCGCCAGACGTGCGCGACTTTGCCAGTGGTCTCTTGACGCGACGGCTCATGGCGGTTTTCGGCTCCAAAGGTGTGCCTTTGCGTAGCGCAAATGCCGCGAATCGTCACCGTGAAATCGGTACAAATCGGCGGTGCAGATCGGCCATGCCGGGGCCAAACCACCGGAAAAGCAGCGGGGAACGCTGAAATGGCACTGGCGAAATCGGCGCTGGCGATTGCCGCGGCAATGATCGCGACCACGGCGTGGGCAGAAGGCCCGATGTCCTGAGGAACTGGCCTGGAAACTGCTCGAACTCGGCCGGGTCATTGACCTGCCCAAGACCGCAGCCAGTTACGCGCCGCTGCAGGAGAACGAGCCGTATCAGGGCGTCAAAATCGAACGCGACGTCAAATACGGCCCGGCCGACCGCAGCCTGCTCGACGTCTTCCGCGCTAGCCACAAAAAGTTCGAGATCGTTGATTAGCGTCATTTGCATTGGGCGCTATTTCTCAGCATCGCGAGATCGCGATTGGCATCGGCAGAAGGCCGCTGTCTGGCCGCTTCATCCGCCGCGGCGCAGGCCGCGGGCGCATCGCCGTTTTGCAGCCGCGCCCGGGCGAGATTGGTCCAGGCGTCGCCGAAATCGGGACTATCCTTGACAGCCTGCTCCAGCACCGGTTGCGCATCGCGCGGCCGCTTTGCGATCAGCAGAAAGCGTCCGTAATCGGCGTTTAGTGCCTTCAACGGATTAGGCTGCTTGCGCGCGATCCTGAACAGTTCGTCCGCGGAATCCAGGTCTTTAAAGCGGCTCTGAGCGATCGCCGCGAAGCCGTGATAAACGCCGCTCTGTTCAGGCGAAAGCAGAAACGCCTGGTTAAATCGCTGGGCGGCTTCACCGAATCTGCCGGCAGCGATCGCCCTCCAGCCGCGCTTCGTTGTTTCCTCAAACGCCTTTTCCCGCGATCCCGCGGCCTGATTGATTGCACTTACGAAGGTTTCATCAGCCGCCCGCTGCTGACTCATTCTTGACCGCAAATCCGAAAAACGGCTGCTCGTTGATCGGCGCGGCATACGTTCTCTTCGTCACCTGCACGCCGGGCGCGACCTCGACGGTTTCAGCGGCGGCAGGAGAGCGTGGACGCGAGCAGCACGCGAAGCGGCGCGGCCCGAATTGTCTGCTTGACGAGCATGGAAGAAAATTCTCGAAGCGGCTCATTCGCGCTGCCTCCTCGCGCTCCTTCCGCAGCTTCGCCCAGTAATCCAGCCGCTTGCGGATCTCGCGCTCAAAGCCGCGGTCGGGCGGATCGTAGAAGGTCTGGCGGCCCAGCGCTTCCGGGAAATAGTCCTGGCCGGAGAAGGCGTCCGGCGCGTCGTGATCGTATTCGTAGCCGCGCGCCGTAGCCTTCCGACTTCATCAGCTTGGTCGGCGAGTTCAGGATGTGCTTTGGCGGCAGCAGCGAGCCGCCCTCCTTCGCGGCGCGCATCGCCGCGCCAAATGCCTTGTAGGCGGCGTTCGATTTCGGCGCGGTGGCGAGATAGATCACGGCCTGCGCGATCGCCAGTTCGCCTTCGGGATGCCCGAGGAAATCATAGGCGTCCTTGGCGGCGTTGCAGATCACCAGCGCCTGCGGATCGGCGAGGCCGATGTCCTCGACCGCCATGCGCACCACGCGCCGCGCCAGAAACAGCGGATCCTCGCCGGCATCCAGCATGCGCGCGAGATAATACAGCGCCGCGTCCGGATCGGAGCCGCGCACCGATTTATGCAGCGCCGAGATCAGGTTGTAGTGGCCGTCGGCGGATTTGTCGTAGATCGGCGCGCGGCGCTGCAAGATCTCCTGCAATTGCGCGGCATTGAAGATCTCGTCCTTGCGCGCGGCGCGCCAGACTTCTTCGGCGAGCGTCAGCGCGGCGCGGCCATCGCCGTCGGCCATCCGCACCAGCACGGCGCGCGCTTCCGCGTCGAGCGGCAGCTTCCTGCCCTCGACCTCCTCGGCGTGGCGCATAGCAGCTTTTCGATCGCGGCGGCATCGAGCGAGTGAAACACCAGCACGCGCGCCCGCGACAGCAGCGCGGCGTTGAGCTCGAACGACGGATTTTCGGTGGTGGCGCCGACCAGCACCACGGTGCCGTCTTCCATCACGGGCAGAAACGGATCCTGCTGCGCGCGGTTGAAGCGATGCACCTCGTCGACGAACAGCAGCGTGCCCTTGCCCATCTCGCGGCGCGCGCGCGCGGCGTCGAACACCTTCTTCAGGTCGGCGACGCCGGAAAACACCGCGGAAATCTGCTCGAAATGCAGCTCGGTGGCGTCCGCCAGCAGCCGCGCCACCGTGGTCTTGCCGGTGCCCGGCGGCCCCAGAAGACCAGCGAGCCCAGCGTGCGCGTCTCCAGCATGCGCGTCAGCGCGCCGTCCGGCCCGAGGATGTGATCCTGGCCGACGACCTCGGCGAGCGAGCGCGGGCGCAGCCTGTCCGGCAGCGGACGCGGCGCATCCTGCTCCATCCCTGCCGCGGCAAAGAGGTTGGTCGCCTCGCGCGGTCGCTTCGGGCTCATCCGCCGAGCGTCACGTTGATCTGCTGGCCGCCGCGCACCACGGTGATGCGCCAGAGCCTGGACGACGTCTTCGACGCCTTGTCGAGATCGCTGGTCTTGGCGATCTTCTGATTGTTGACCGCGAGGATGATGTCGCCCTTCTGGAATCCGACGCTGGCGGCGGTTCCGTCATCGGCGAGATCGGTCACCACCACGCCTTCGGTGGAGGCATCGAGATGCAGCTCGTCGGCCACCGCCGGCGAGATGTTGGCGACCTTGGCGCCCTGGAACGGCGAGCGCGCGGTCAGCACGATCTCGTCGCGGCCGGTGTCGGGCGCGGTCTCCAGCGGCACCGTCAGCTTGACGGTCTTGCCGGCGCGCTGCACGTCGATCTGCGCGCTGCCGCCGAGCGGCCGCGTGGCGAAGCGATAGTCGAACGCGTTGGGATCGTCGATCGTCTGCCCGTCGATCGCGACGATCAGGTCGGACAGTTTCAGGCCCGCCGCGCGCTGCCGGACTGTTCGGCGCGACATTGGCGACCAGCGCGCCGTTCGGCAGCTTCAAGTCCCAGCGTCTCGGCGATCTCGGGCGTCACCGCCTGCAGTCGCGCGCCGAGCCACGGCCGCTTCACCGCCTTGCCGCCGCTCTTGGCCGAGGCCACCACCACGCGCACCATGTTGGCGGGAATCGCAAAGCCGATGCCCTGCGAGCCGCCGGAGCGCGAGAAGATCGCGGTGTTGATGCCGGCAAGCCTGCCGGTCATGTCGACCAGCGCACCGCCGGAATTGCCGGGATTGATCGCGGCATCGGTCTGGATGAAGAACTGATAGTCGGTGATGCCGACCTGGGTGCGCGCCAGCGCCGAGATGATGCCGTGCGTCACGGTCTGTCCGACGCCGAAGGGATTGCCGATCGCGAGCACGACGTCGCCGACCAGCAGTTCATCGGAATTGGCGAAATCGAGCGTCGCGAATTTCTCCTTCGTGTCCTTCACGCGCAGCACCGCGAGATCGGTGCGGCTGTCCTTGAGCACGATCTCGGCCTCGAATTCGCGCTTGTCGGCGAGCGAGATTTTGACCTGGTCGGCGCCTTCGATGACGTGGTTGTTGGTGACGACCAGGCCGGACGGATCGACCATCACGCCCGACCCCAGCGAACGCTGCATCTGCTCCGGCTGCTGGCCCGGCACGCCGAAGAAGCGGCGGAAGATCGGATCGTCCAGCAGCGGATTGCGGTTCTGCACCGTCTTGGCGGCATAGACGTTGACCACCGCCGGCTGCACGCGCTGCACGATCGGCGCGTAGGAAAGCTTCAGCTCGGCGGCCGAGGACGGCACACGGCGATCCTGCGCCAGCGCCGGCGTCGCGACAGCCGCGGAGATCAACAGAACGGCCAGAGAGCGAATCAACATCATGCAAAAATCCTGATATTCGGCGCCCCTGATATAGGCGGGAGCCGGTGAGCGAAGAGAAGCGGAAACCAGGCGGCGCGATCGGGCGCCTTGAGTGGCTCGGGCGCCGGCGCACAGGATAGCTGCTCCTGATGGCGCTCGCCCCAGGCCTTCAGCGTATCGATCACCGGCCGCAGGCTTTCGCCGGTTTCCGACAGCGTGTATTCGACCCGCGGCGGCACTTCGGCATAGACCTTGCGGATCACGAGGTTATCGTCCTCGAGCGCGCGGAGCTGCTTGGTCAGCATGCGCTGGGTGATGCCGGGCATCCGCCGCCGCAACTCGCCGAAGCGCTGGGTGCCCGCCTGGAGGTGAAACAGGATGACGCCCTTCCACTTGCCGTCGATCAGATCGAGCGTCGCTTCGACCGCGCAGCCGGGCCGATGGGCAAAATCTCGCCGTTTCATGGTATTTTCCAATAGTATCCAAACAGGGACTAGTTCCCTGAATTTACAGTACTTGCCAAGTGGATGCCAGCCGGACAGTTACGCTGGCAGCCGGAAGCGCCAGCACATGGAGATGCAGGCATGAAGGCCGTCGGATACAAAAAGTCGCTGCCGATCGATGACGGCGGATGCGCTGATCGATTTCGAGACCGCGAAACCGGAGCCGAAGGGTCGCGACATCCGGGTCGCCGTCAAGGCGATCTCGGCCAACCCGGTCGATTACAAGGTCCGCAAGCGCGCCGCCCCGCCCGAGGGCGAAACCAAAATCCTGGGCTACGACGCCGCCGGCGTCGTCGATGCCGTCGGGCCCGATGTCACGCTGTTCAAGGCCGGCGATGAAGTGTTCTACGCCGGCTCGATCCAGCGCCAGGGCACCAACTCGGAATTCCATCTGGTCGACGAGCGCATCGTCGGCACGCAAGCCGAAGACGCTGTCATTCGCGCAGGCCGCCGCGCTGCCGCTGACCTCGATCACCGCCTGGGAATTGCTGTTCGATCGCCTCGGCGCGGTGCCGGGCAAGAGCGTCGATCCGCGCACGCTGCTGATCATCGGCGGCGCCGGCGGCGTCGGCTCGATCCTGATCCAGCTGGCGCGCCGCCTCACCGGCCTGACGGTGGTCGCCACCGCGACGCGGCCGGAATCGCAGAAATGGTGCCTCGATCTCGGCGCGCATGCCGTGATCGATCACTGCAAAGCCGATGAAGGAGCAGATCGAGAAGCTGAAAGTGCCGCCGGTCGGCCTCGTCGCGAGCCTCACCTTCACCGACCAGCACTACAAGGCGATCGCCGACTTCATCGCGCCGCAGGGCAAGTTCGGATTGATCGACGATCCCCGGAATTCAACGTCAGCGCCTTCAAGGGCAAGGCGGTCTCGATCCACTGGGAGTCGATGTTCACGCGCTCCTCGTTCCAGACGCCGGACATGATCGCGCAGCATCATCTGCTGAACGACGTCGCCGACCTCATCGACAAGGGCGTGCTGCGCACCACGCTCGACCAGACCTTTGGCACCATCAACGCCGCCAATCTGAAGCGCGCGCATGCGCTGCTGAGAGTCGGCAAATCGCGCGGCAAGATCGTGCTGGAGGGATGGTAGCAGCCCAACAACAGGGTTGATCGGACGCGTCGATTCAAGGGACCTTGTTCCATCGATCCGGGATGGCTGTCGCCGAAAACCCCGGCGCGAATTGCCGGGGAACACGGAAGACAGGAGACCTGTTTCGACATGATACGGATGTTTCTGACGGCCGCGATAGCGTCGGCCTGTGCAGTCGGCTGTGCGTCGATCGCAACGGCGCAAGGCAACTATCCCGAAACCGCTGCAGTTGATCGTGCCCTTTCCGGCGGGCGGCGCCTCCGGACGTCGTCGGGCGCATCGTTGCCAGCGAGCTCGAGACGCGTCTGGAGCAAGCCCGTGATCGTGCTCAATCGCCCCGGCGGCGGCACCACGATCGCAGCCAAGGGAGGTCGCCAACGCGGCTCCCGATGGCTACACCCTGTTCTCCAGCTCGAATTCGACCTTCACCTTGCAGAATGCGGTGAAGGAGAACGTGCCGTATCGACAGCGCGAAGGATTTCGAGCCGATCGCCCAGACCGGCACCATAGCCATGGTTGCTGGTCACCCATCGCGACAATCCGATCAAGGACGTCGCTGCGCTGGTCGCCGCGGCCAAGGCTAATCCCGACAAGCTGTCGCTGGCTTCTCTTTGGCGTGGCGACCATTTCGCATTTTGCCGGCGAGCTGTTCAAATCGAGTGCCGGCATCAAGATGGTGCACCTGCCCTACAGGGGCAGCGCGCCGGCGATGAACGACCTGATGGGCAAGCACATCGAGTACCACGTCGACACCGTGATCGCGATCAGGCCGCAGATCGAAGCCGGCACGGTTCGCCCGCTGGCGGTGTTCTCCGCCAAGCGCTCGCAGTTCCTTCCCGACGTTCCGACGCTCGCCGAACTCGGTTATCCCAATATCGACCTTGTCTCCTGGGGTACCGTGGTCGTGCCCAAGGGATCCCTCCGGCCATTCGCGACCGGCTGGCCTCGGTGCTGGAAGAGGCGATCGCCAGCCCTTCGGTGATCGAGCGTTTCCAGAAGGTCGGGTACGAAGCGCGCCTTCAAGCGCTATTCGGACTGGCCGGGATTCATCGCCAAGGAAACCGCCGAGATGAAGGAACTGGCCCGCCAGGGCGGGATCAAGGAAGAGTAATCCTGACATGACCGAGCCGTGCGACCTGCCCGCGGTAACGGCGCGGGCGCTGATCGGCGAGCGCAAGCTTTCGCCGGTCGAACTGCATGGACAGTTGCATCCGGCGGATCGAGGAGGTCGATCCCGCCGTCAATGCGGTGATCGCGCGCTCGTTCGAGACGGCGCGCGCAACGGCGCAGGTGAGCGAGGCTGCCGTGATGCGCGGCGATAGCCTCGGCGCGCTGCACGGGCTTCCGCTCGGGGTCAAGGATCTGATCGACGCCAAGGGACTGCCGACGAGTTTTGGCAGCGTGCTGTTCGCGGACAACATCGCGGCCGAGGATGAAGCCATCGTCGCGATGCTCAAGCGCGCAGGCGCCATCGTCATCGGCAAGACCAACGTCCCCGAATGGGGCGCGGGCGGCAACACCCGCAACGCGCTTCATGGCGCCACCGGCAATCCCGTTCGACCCTGATCGTTCCGCCGCCGGATCATCCGGCGGATCGGCGGCAGCGCTCGCCACCGGCATGGTGCCGCTGGCGACCGGTTCGGACACCGGAGGCTCGGTCAGGAACCCCGCCGCGTTTTGCGGTGTCGTCGGATTTCGGCCCTCGCCCGGGCTGATCGCCAGCAACAGCCGCAACATGGCCTGGCTGCAGATCTCGCAGCTCGGCCCAATGGCGAGAACGTATCGGACGCGTGCCTGATGCTTTCCTGCATGCTGGATCGCGACGCGCGCGATCCGCTGTCGGCGATCCTTCACGCCGGCGGAACGCCCGAGCGTGCGACCTATCGCAATCCGCCAGCGACCGATCTCGCCGGCTTGCGGATCGCGGCGACATCCGATTTCGGATTTGCGCCGACGGAGCGCGCCATCGCCGAGACGTTCAGGAAGAAGCTCGCGACATTCGGATCGGCCTTCCGCAGCCTCGAATGGACCCATCCGGATTGCAGCCATGCCGACGAGGTGTTCCGGGTGTTGCGCGCCGTCGCATTTCTGGGGCGTCACCGTGAGCTTGCGGAAAAGTATCCGGACAAGGTAGGGCCCAATATTCGCGACAACGTCGCCGAGGGGCTCGGCTATTCCGCGCTCGACGTGGCGCGTGCGCTCTCGCTGCAGACCGCGCTCTACCGGAGCTGGCAACAATTCTTCGGCGAACATGATTTTGTCATTGCGCCGACGGTCACGATCAGCCCGCGGCCGTGGTCGGAGCTCTACCCGGCCACGATCGACGGCACGCCGACAAAAAGCTATTTCCACTGGCTGGCGCTGGCCTATGCGGTGACCAATGCCGGACACCCGGTGGTGGCGATACCGGCCGGCCGCGACGGCGCCGGATTGCCGTTCGGCATCCAGATCATCGGCCCGCGCGGCGGCGATGTCGCGACGCTTTCGGTTGCCCGCGAGATCGAGGCGCTGCTTGCCGCCAATCCGGAGACGGCCCGTCCCGTCCCCGATCTCGCCTGGCTGCGCCGTCGGCCGCCGATTTCCGGCCGGCCCGGTTTTCTGGATTTCGACTGACGCGCTGCTCGGCGACAGCGAACGGTACTCACGGCCTGCGCCGCATGCGACTCGCCCGAAGCGCGACCTGAGACAGATGCTCGCGGCGCTCTCCGTGGAGCAGATTATCGCGCCGCAAGTTCCATATCCCGGAAGAATGGTGCTTCGCAACGAAGGCTCCCTTCCCCGTCGCCTGGAACCCCCGTTCATGAAAGTTAAATTTGCCGCCAAAGCCGTTTGCAAGCCGGCACATGGGCAACGAACTTCACTCGAAAGTGTTTATCGAGTGCTCTGTTTTTACGAAAGAGCGAACTCCGCTCGAATGTAAAATGTTTGGCGTCTGTCCTACGGAAAGGAGTGGTCCATGAGGAAAGCACCTTTGGTAATGGCCGCCGCGGCAACGCTCGGCCTCGCCACCATCGCAGCACCGGCGCCCGCGCAGGGCCTGGCGTGGCGGATTCTTCCCGGGCGTGGCTGGCGGGCTTATCGCGGGGGCGGTGATCGGAGGAATCGCCTCCAGCGCCTACGCCTACGGTCCCGGCTACGGATACTATGACGGCTATGCGCCGGGAATATGGTTATGGCGGTGGATACGCCCCGGCCTACTACGGCGGCTATTACGGCGGTGGCTACGGCGGTGGATACGCGCCGGCTTACTATGGCGGCGGATACGGGTCCTACTACGGCGGGCCGTATGTCCGCCGCGTGTATCGTCCGGCGTACGCTTACTATCCGCGTCCTCGGTACTACGGTGGCTACTGGAACCGCTGGTGATCGGGTAGCGGTAATCGGGTATATGAGAGGCCGCCGAACGTGGCGGCCCTCTTCTTGAACTGCACAACAGGAGCCGTCAGTCGATTTCGCGCACCACGCTTAAACCGACGCGACGCCCTCGACAAAGATCAGGCGGCGGTCCAGCGCGGTTCGCCGCAGCTTGAGCGCCTCGGCGTATTCCGGCGAGGCGTACCATTCGCGCAGGCGCTCCATCGAAGGAAATTCGACGACGATGATGTGTCTTCGGCGGCGGGCCGCCTTCGGCCGCGTTGGCTGCGCCGCCGCGCGACCAGATAGCGGCCGCCATAATGCGCAATCGCTTCGGCAGCGATGGTGCGATACGCCTCGAAGCCCGCCGCGTCACGCACATCGACTTCGGAAATGACATAGGCCGACATCTCTCACCTCACGCGATGGTCTGGATGATGCCGCCCTCGGCCCGCAGCGCCGCGCCGTTGGTGACGGAGGCCTCCTTCGAGCTGATATAGACCACCATGTTGGCGATCTCCTCGACGCTGGCGAAGCGCTGGATCAGCGACGTCGGGCGGTGCTGCTTGACGAAGCGCGCCGCCGCCTCCTCCACCGACTGGCCGTTTTGCTTCGCGAGATCTCTGACGAAGGTTTCGACGCCCTCCGACATGGTCGGGCCCGGCAGCACCGAATTGACCGTCACCGCGGTGCCGCAGGTCATCTCGGCAAGCCCGCGCGAGACCGAAAGCTGCGCGGTCTTGGTCATGCCGTAGTGGATCATTTCCTTCGGAATATTCAGCGCGGATTCGGAGGAGATGAAGACGATGCGGCCCCAGTTGCGCTTCAGCATGCCCGGCATGTAGGCGCGCGACAGCCGCACGCCGGACATCACGTTGACCTCGAAGAAGCGGCTCCAGTCCTCATCGGGAATGTCGAAAAAGCCCTTCGGCTCGAAGATTCCGGCATTGTTGATGAGGATGTCGACGTCCGGCAGCGCCGTGGCCAGCGTCTCGCATCCGGCTGCCGTCGAGACATCGGCGGCGACGCCCGCGACCTTGCCGCCGGCGCACCGCTCTTGGCAATCGCGGCGACCGCGGCATCGACCTTGGCCTGCGTGCGGCCATTGACCACCACGTCGGCGCCCGCACGCAGCGAGGCCCTTGGCGATGGCGTGGCCGATGCCGGAGGTCGAGCCCGTCACCAGCGCCGTCTTGCCCGAAAGATCGATTTTCATGAGGTCATCTCCATCGTTGATGACGGAGATATCGGGAGCGGCAGGCGCGACCGCAATCACGCTGCCTGCGCACGCGGATCGTGCGCAAACAAAAAAGCGGCGCCCGAGGCGCCGCTTTTGAAACCGAATCCGGAAAGAGCTTACGCCGCTTCGGCGGCCTTTTCCTGCACCGGGCCGGAATCCAGGCCCTTGGCATCGACGTCGCGGTCGACGAATTCGATCACGGCCATCGGCGCGTTGTCGCCGTAGCGGAAGCCGGCCTTGATGATGCGGGTGTAGCCGCCCTGGCGGTCCTTGTAGCGGGTGGCCAGCACGTCGAACAGCTTCCTGACCTGATCCTGGTCGCGCATCTCGGAGATCGCCTGGCGGCGCATGCGCGAGCCCGCCCTTCTTGCCGAGCGTGACCAGCTTCTCGACGATCGGGCGCAATTCCTTCGCCTTCGGCAGCGTGGTGACGATCTGCTCGTGCTTGATCAGCGCCGCGCACATGTTGGCGAACATCGCCTTGCGATGCTCGGCGGTGCGGTTGAGCTTACGATGAACCTTGCCGTGACGCATTGATCTATTCCTTGATCTTGTATTCGTCGCGACGGTTCGTCGGACATGTTGCTCAGGTGGGCTGCCTGCGTTCGCCCGGTAACGGTGATGGCCGGAAGTCCCGGCCATCGACGATGATGTTCGATCAGTAGTGATCCTCGAAGCGCTTGGCGAGCTCGTCGATATTCTCCGGCGGCCAGCCCGGCACTTCCATGCCGAGATGCAGACCCATCTGGGCCAGCACTTCCTTGATCTCGTTCAGCGACTTGCGGCCGAAGTTCGGGGTGCGGAGCATTTCCGCTTCCGACTTCTGCACGAGGTCGCCGATGTAGACGATGTTGTCGTTCTTCAGGCAGTTTGCCGAACGCACCGACAGTTCGAGCTCGTCGACCTTCTTGAGGAACGCCGGGTTGAACGCGAGATCGGGGATGATCTCCTGCGCCACTTCCTTGCGCGGCTCTTCGAAGTTCACGAACACGTTGAGCTGATCCTGCAGGATGCGCGCGGCATAGGCCACCGCGTCTTCCGGCGTGATCGCGCCGTTGGTCTCGATCGTCATGGTCAGCTTGTCGTAGTCGAGGATCTGGCCCTCGCGGGTGTTCTCGACCTTGTAGGAGACCTTGCGGACCGGCGAGAACAGGCTGTCGACCGGGATCAGGCCGATCGGCGCGTCCTCGGGACGGTTGCGCTCGGCGGCGACGTAGCCCTTGCCGGCGGCGACGGTGAATTCCATGCGGATCTCGGCGCCCTCGTCCAGCGTGCAGATCTGCAGGTCCGGATTGAGCACCACGACGTCGCCGACGGTCTGGATGTCGCCGGCGGTGACGACGCCCGGGCCCTGCTTCTTCACGACCATGCGCTTGGGGCCTTCGCCCTGCATCTTGATCGAGATGTCCTTGATGTTGAGCACGATGTCGGTGACGTCCTCGCGAACGCCCGCGATCGAGGAGAACTCGTGCAGCACGCCGTCGATGTGCACCGACTGCACGGCGGCGCCCTGCAGCGACGACAGCAGGATGCGGCGCAGCGCGTTGCCGAGCGTCTGGCCGAAGCCGCGCTCGAGCGGCTCGGCGACCACGGTCGCAAACCGGGTCGCATCGGTGCCCGGCGTTACCTGCAGCTTGTTCGGTCGAATAAGTTCTTGCCAATTTTTCTGGATCGTCACTGTGTCACCCTTCGGGTCATAGACCGGCCAGTCGATCTGCCTTCAAATCACTGGCGTTGGAGATCCGCGGATCAGTCCGCGGCTGTCAAATTCCAAAACAATCGCGAGGCGGCGCGAGCCGCCCGCGACCAAACATCAAACGCGCCGGCGCTTGCGCGGACGGCAGCCATTGTGCGGGATCGTCGTCACGTCGCGGATCGATGTGACGGTGAAGCCCGCCGCCTGCAGCGCACGAAGCGCCGATTCACGGCCCGAACCGGGGCCTGCAACTTCCACTTCCAGCGTGCGCATGCCGTGTTCCTGCGCCTTCTTGGAAACGTCTTCGGCCGCGACCTGCGCGGCATAGGGAGTCGACTTGCGCGAGCCCTTGAAGCCCATCGTGCCGGCCGACGACCAGGCAATGGTGTTGCCCTGCGCGTCGGTGATGGTGATGGTCGTGTTGTTGAACGACGAATTCACGTGCGCGATGCCGGAGGCGATGTTCTTGCGTTCGCGGCGGCGTACGCGGGTGGCTTCCTTGCCCATTCCAAAACCTTTCCTGTGATCTCAAACGCCGCCGTAATGCCAGCGGCTACACCTAAAAGCGAGCAGCGAATGGCGAGCGCATATGGACGCCACTCGCCACTCGCTACTCGCTATTCGCAAATTACTTCTTCTTGCCGGCGATCGACTTGGCCGGACCCTTGCGCGTGCGCGCATTGGTGTGGGTGCGCTGACCGCGCACCGGCAGGCCGCGACGATGACGCAGGCCGCGATAGCAGCCGAGGTCCATCAGACGCTTGATGTTGATGCCGGTCTCACGACGAAGATCGCCTTCGACCAGATAGTCGCGGTCGATCACTTCGCGGATCTGCAGGACTTCCTGGTCGCTCAGCTGGCTGACGCGACGATCCGTCGGGATCTTGACCTTCTCGATGATCTCGGCCGCGTTCTTCTGGCCGATGCCATGGATGTACTGGAGCGCGATCAGCACGCGCTTGTTGGTCGGGATATTCACGCCGGCAATACGGGCCACGGACTTCTCTCCTGTCGCCGATCCCTCGCTGGACCGGCTTTAAGTTCTTGCTATCTCGGGCAGGTGTCCGCAAACGCGAACACGACGCCCTTCCCCTCAGATCTGCTTCGGGGCCCGGCATCGTCAAAAACTATCCGACTTGGATGCGGGGCTTATTAAAGGATTCAACTCGGTTTCGTCAACCGTCTCTATCGCTTAGCTCGCTTTTTCGTGACCTTTTTGAGGCCTTGCGGTGGTCTTTCTTGCGGTCTTTTTGCCGCCTTTTCGGTTCGCCGGCTCTGCCCTGCGGCCTTGGCCGCCTGGCGGCTCTTCCGCCGCCTTGCTGGAAGCCGGCTTTCCTGGCCTTTCGGGGCCGCTTTGGCGGCCTTCTTGGCCGTTTTGGCAGCCTTTTGCCCGCCGGCTTGGCGGTCTTCCTGGCGGCTCGCCGCGGCCTTCTGGCCGGCCACCGGCCTTGCGCCTTGGGTTCCACCGCGCCGATCGCCGACAGGATCCGGTTAATCTCCCGGGTGACGTGCTCGATGGTCATCATGCCGTCGACCGTCAGCAGCTTCCGCCGCTCCGAATAATAGTGAATCAGCGGCTCGGTCATGCGCGCGGTAGCTCGCCAGCCGCTTCGACAGCACTTCCGGGGTGTCGTCGATTCGCACTTCCTCGCCGCGGGCCCGCATCTCGGCGACGCGCGTCTCCACGCGGTTCAGCAGCGCGCTCTCGTTGACGCGCAGTTCGACCACGGCGTCGAGCTTGATGTGCTTCCTCTTCAGGAGTTCGTCGAGGGCTGCCGCCTGCGGCACCGTGCGCGGAAAGCCGTCGAGGATGAAACCGTTCTTCATGTCGGGCTGGTCGAGGCGGTCGGAGATGATCCCGATCACGATCTCATCCGGCACCAGCGCGCCGCTCGCCATGATGTCCTTGGCCTGCAGGCCGACCGGCGTTTCGGCTGCAACCGCCGCGCGCAGCATCTCGCCGGTCGAGAGCTGGACGATGCCGTGCTTCTGAACCAGCCGCTGCGCCTGGGTCCCCTTGCCTGCGCCCGGCGGACCCAAAAGGATCAATCTCATGACTATTCGCCCCCGGCTTGGTGAGCGAAACGCCGCGCACCCTCTTATTGAATTTCAGACCGCAGCGTTGCCGCGAGATCAGCGGCGGCGGCCCCTCAGTTTGGATTTCCTGATCAGCCCCTCATACTGATGGGCCAGCAGATAGCCCTGCACCTGCGCCACCGTATCCATGGTCACGCTGACGACGATCAGAAGCGAGGTGCCGCCGAAGTAGAACGGCACCGAGGCGTAGGAAATCAGGATTTCGGGAATCAGACAGACGATCGCCAGATAGATCGCGCCGAGCACCGTGATGCGCGACAGCACGTAGTCGATATATTCGGCGGTGCGCTCGCCCGGGCGGATGCCGGGGATGAAGCCGCCATGCTTCTTCAGATTGTCGGCGGTCTCGGTCGGGTTGAACACGATCGCGGTGTAGAAGAACGCGAAGAACACGATCAGCGCCAGATAGAGGAACAGGAACAGCGGACGGCCGTGGCTGAGCTGGGTGGTGAGCCACTGGAACCATTCCGGGCCCTTGCCGGCGTTGAAGTTCGCAACCGTGGTCGGCAGCAGCAGCAGCGACGAGGCGAAGATCGGCGGGATCACGCCCGAGGTGTTGAGCTTGAGCGGCAGATGCGAGGACTGGCCCTCGAACATCTTGTTGCCGACCTGGCGCTTCGGATACTGGATCAGGAGCCGGCGCTGCGCGCGCTCCATGAACACGATGAAGGCGATCACGGCGACCGCCATCACGATCACGACCAGGATCAGGCCGGTCGACAGCGCGCCCTGGCGGCCGAGTTCCAGCATGTTGGCGAGCGCCGAGGGCAGCTCGGCGACGATGCCGGCCAGAATGATCAGCGAAATGCCGTTGCCGATGCCGCGCGAGGTGATCTGCTCGCCGAGCCACATCAGGAACATGGTGCCGCCGGTCAGCGTGATCGTGGTGGAGATGCGGAAGAACAGGCCGGGGTCGCTGACGACGTTGCCGGCGCCCTCGAGGCCGACCGCGATGCCGTAGGACTGGAACGCGGCCAGGATCACCGTCAGATAGCGGGTGTACTGGTTCAGCGTCTTGCGGCCCGCCTCGCCTTCCTTCTTCAGCGCCTCGAGCTGCGGCGAAACCGTGGTCAGGAGCTGGATGATGATCGATGCCGAGATGTACGGCATGATGTTCAGCGCGAAGATCGCCATGCGGTGGATGCCGCCGCCGGCGAACATGTTGAACATGCCGAGGATGCCGCCGGCCTGCGACTTGAACACCTGTTCCCAGATCGCGGGGTCGATGCCGGGCAGCGGGATGTAGGTGCCGAGCCGATAAACAAGCAGCGCACCCAGTGTGAACCAGATGCGCTTCTTCAGTTCGTCGGCTTTCGCCAAGGCGCCGAAATTGAGGTTTGCCGCAAGTTGTTCTGCTGCTGAGACCATGTTCAGGCTTTCTCCCGCCGCCCCCTGCGCCGATGCCCCGGACGGGGCGATCGGCAGACGCCGGACATTATTTGGTGCTCGGCTTCGATAAGTCCATCGTTCTATCGTGCGGATCGCCCGCCGCAATGAGCGGGCGATGACGCAGATGTTACGCCGCCTCGCCTTCTTCCCTTCTTGGCCGGGGCCAGGATCTTCACCGTGCCGCCGGCCTTCTCGACCGCCGCGATCGCGGATTTCGAGGCGCCGTGCACCTCGATCGCGAGCTTGGCCTTGAGTTCGCCGCGGCCGAGCAGCCGCAGGCCGTCCTTGGCGCGGCGGATCACGCCCGACCTTCACCAGCGATCTCGACGGTGACGGTTTCCTTGGCGTCGACCAGCTTGGCGTCGATCGCCTCCTGCAGCCGGTCGAGATTGATCTCGGCGAAGTCGAGCCGGAAGATGTTGTTGAAGCCGCGCTTCGGCAGGCGCCGATGCAGCGGCATCTGGCCGCCCTCGAAGCCCTTGATGCGCACGCCCGAACGCGCGGTCTGGCCCTTGCCGCCGCGGCCCGAAGTCTTGCCCTTGCCTGAACCGATGCCACGGCCGACGCGCATGCGCTTCTTGCGCGAGCCGGCATTGTCGGCGATATCGCTGAGCTTCATCGCCCTGCTCTCCTTATTTCTCGTCGACGACGCGGACGAGATGTTGAACCTTGGCGATCATGCCGCGAATCGCAGGGCGTGTCCTGCAGCTCGGTGACGCGGCCGATCTTGTTGAGCTTGAGGCCGATCAGCGTCGCACGCTGCGAGTGATGGCGGCGGATTGCGCTGCCGGTCTGCTCGACCTTGATCGTCTTTGCGGCCTTGGCCATCGTCATAACTCCGAAAAGCGCTGAAAGCGCGCTGTTGTTATTCAGCCACCACTTCGGCGTCGCCGCCGACGCGGCGCGACTGCAGGGTGGACACCTTGATGTTGCGGCGGGCCGCAACCGAGCGCGGCGAGATCCTGATGCTTCAGCGCGTCGAAGGTGGCGCGAACCATGTTGTAGGGGTTCGACGAGCCGATCGACTTCGCCACCACGTCCTGGATGCCGAGCGTCTCGAACACCGCGCGCATCGGACCGCCGGCGATGATGCCGGTACCGGCCGGAGCGGCGCGCAGATAGACGCGGCCGGCGCCGTGACGGCCGGCGATGTCGTGATGCAGCGTGCGGCCTTCGCGCAGCGCGACGCGCGTCAGGTTGCGCTTGGCCGACTCGGTCGCCTTGCGGATCGCCTCCGGCACTTCGCGCGCCTTGCCGTGGCCGAAACCGACCCGGCCCTTCTGGTCGCCGATCACGACCAGCGCCGCAAAGCCGAAGCGCTTGCCGCCCTTGACGACCTTCGCCACGCGATTGATGTGGACGAGCTTGTCGACGAACTCGCTGTCGCGCTCTTCGCGATCCCTGCCCCGTTGGCGTCCGCCGCGTTCGCGTTCACCTGCCATGGTGTTTTCCAATCTCTGAGAGGCTAAAGCCTCTGTCCTCGTAATCTGTTCAAAACCAGTCTGTTAGAAGCTCAAGTCCGCCTCTCGCGCGCCGCATCCGCGAGCGCCTTGACGCGCCCGTGATAGAGATAGCCGCCGCGATCGAACACCACTTCCTTGACGCCGTTCTTCACGGCGCGCTCCGCCAGCAGCTTGCCGACGGCCTTGGCCGCATCGATGTTGGCGCCGGTATTGCCGCTCTCGCGCATCGTCTTCTCCAGCGACGAGGCGGAAGCCAGCGTCTCGCCCTTCAGGTCGTCGATGACCTGGGCGTAGATGTGCTTCGACGAGCGGAACACCGACAGACGCGGACGTCCGCCGGCGGAACGGCGCAGCGAGTTGCCTCACGCGCTGCTTGCGCCGGGCATTCGTAACCTTGAGTGACATGACCGGCTCCGTTACTTCTTCTTGCCTTCCTTGCGGAAGATGAATTCGTTGGCGTACTTCACGCCCTTGCCCTTGTAGGGCTCCGGCGGACGATAGGCGCGGATCTCGGCGGCGACCTGGCCGACGCGCTGGGAATCGTTGCCCGTGATCGTGATCTCGGTCGGCTTCGGCACCGCGATGGTGATGCCTTCCGGGATCGCGTAGACGACGTCGTGGCTGTAGCCGAGCGCGAGCTGCAGGTTCTTGCCCTGCAGCGCGGCGCGGTAGCCGACGCCGGTGATCTCGAGCTTCTTCTCGAAACCCTTGGTGACGCCCTCGACCAGGTTCGCGACCTGCGCGCGCGCGGTGCCGTACATCGCCTGCGCGCGGTTGGTCTTCGACCCTGGGCGCGACCTTGACCGCGCCGTCCTCGAACTTCACTTCGACGTCGTCATGCACGACGAACTGAAGCTGGCCCTTCGGCCCCTTCATCTTGACCGTCTGCCCTTCGACGGTCGCCGTCACACCGGACGGGATCGTCACAGGCCGCTTGCCAATACGTGACATGGCTACAATCCTTCCTCAGAACACCGTGAAGAGAATTTCGCCGCCCACATTCGCGTCGCGCGCTTCGTGGTCAGCCATGATTCCCTTCGGCGTCGACAACACCGAAATGCCGAGACCGTTGTTCACGCGCGGCAGGTTCTTCACCGAGGCGTAAACCCGACGGCCCGGCTTCGACACCCGCTCGATCTCGCGAATGACCGGCTCGCCGTCGAAATATTTCAGCTCGATCTCGAGCTCGCTGCGGCCGGACGCATGCTCGACGCTGGCGTAGCCGCGGATGTAGCCCTCGGACTTCAGCACTTCGAGCACGCTGGCGCGCATCTTCGGAGCCCGGGGTCGAGACCTTGGACTTCGCGCGCATCTGCGCGTTGCGGATGCGGGTGATGAGATCGCTGATCGGATCGTGCGTTGACATGTCCGACCCTCCTTACCAGCTCGACTTCACGAGCCCGGGAACCAGGCCCTTGGAGCCGAGTTCACGCAGCGCGATGCGGGAAAGCTTGTTCTTGCGATAGATTCGAGCGCGGACGGCCGGTCAGTTCGCAGCGGTTGCGGATCCGGGTCGCCGACGAATTGCGCGGCATCTCGGCGAGCTTCAGCGTCGCGGCGAACCGCTCTTCCATCGGCTTGGTCTTGTCGGCGATGATCGCCTTCAGCTTCGCGCGCTGCGGGCGCGGCGTTCTTGGTCATCCGCTTGCGCCGGTTGTTCTTCTCGATCGAACTCTTCTTTGCCATGCTTGGCTCCTGGGTTTCCGCGTTTGAGAGGCTTTATCAGCGTCTCACTGCCGGAACGGGAAATTGAATGCGGTCAACAAGGCACGCGCCTCGTCGTCGGTCCGCGCCGTGGTGCAGACCGTGATGTCCATGCCCCACGTTTCCCCGGCCTTGTCGAAGTCGATTTCGGGGAAAATGATGTGCTCCTTGATGCCGAGCGAATAGTTGCCGCGGCCGTCGAAGCTCTTCGGGTTCAGGCCGCGGAAGTCGCGCACGCGCGGCAGCGCCACGTTCACCAGGCGGTCGATGAACTCGTACATCTTGGCCTTGCGCAGCGTGACCTTGCAGCCGATCGGCTGGTTCTCACGCAGCTTGAAGGTCGCGATCGCGACGCGCGAATAGGTCACGATCGCCTTCTGGCCGGCGATCAGCGACAGATCGGCGGCAGCGGTCTCGGCCTTCTTGCGGTCGTTGACGGCCTCGCCGACGCCCATGTTGAGCACGACCTTGTCCAGGCGCGGCACCTGCATGACGTTGGCATAGCCGAACTGCTCGGTCAGCTTGCCGCGGATTTCCTTGTCGATACTGCGCGCGCAGGCGCGGCACGTAAGCGGTATCAGCCATCGATCTCTGCTCCCGAGCTCTTGGCAATGCGTACCTTCTTGCCATCGGCCTGAATCTTGAAGCCCACGCGGGTCGGCTTTGCCGTCCTTGCCGACATACGCGATGTTGGACAGGTGGATCGGCGACTCCTTGGAGATGATGCCGCCTTCCTGGGCCTGGGTCTGCTTCTGGTGACGCTTCACCATGTTGACGCCGCGCACCAGCGCCTTGTTCTCGGCCGGGCGCACCTCGAACACTTCGCCGGTGCGGCCCTTGTCGCGGCCGTTCAGCACGATGACCTTGTCACCCTTCCGGATCTTGGCAGCCATCACAGCACCTCCGGCGCAAGCGAGATGATCTTCATGTGGTTCTTGGCGCGCAGCTCGCGCGGCACCGGCCCGAAGATACGGGTGCCGACCGGCTCCGACTGGTTGTTGATCAGCACGGCGGCGTTGCGGTCGAAGCGGATGACCGAGCCGTCGGCGCGGCGGATGTCCTTGCGGACCCGCACCACGACGGCCTTCATCACGTCGCCCTTCTTCACCTTGCCGCGCGGAATCGCTTCCTTGATCGACACGACGATAACGTCGCCCACGGTGGCATAGCGGCGCTTGGAGCCCCCAAGCACCTTGATGCACATGACACGGCGTGCGCCTGAATTATCGGCCACGTCGAGGTTGGTCTGCATCTGAATCATTGATGCACCTCGTCCTCTTTCTGATGCGCTCGAATTCGCGCCTAAAATTTCCTGAAACTCGTCCGGCCGAGCCGAACCGATCTCAGGCCGTTTTCTTCTGCTCGCCCCGGACCACGGTCCAGCGCTTCAACTTCGAGATCGGCTTGCTCTCCTCGATCCACACCATGTCGCCCGGCTTGAACTCGTTGTTCTCGTCGTGCGCGTGGTAGTTCTTCGAGCGGCGGATCGTCTTCTTGTAGATCGGATGGGTGAAGCGGCGATCGACGCGCACCACCACCGTCTTGGCTTGCTTGTCGCTGACGACCACGCCCTGAAGCGTACGTTTCGGCATATCCGGCCTCTTACTTCTTCTTCGCGCGCTGCTGCGCGGCGATGGTCTTGATGCGGGCGATATCGCGGCGGGCTTCGCGCAGCCGCGAGGTGTTCTCCAGCTGCCCGGTGGCGCGCTGGAAACGCAGGTTGAAGCGTTCCTTCTTCAGATTGAGGACGGCGTCCTCCCTCTGATCGTCGCTCATCGCGCGGATGTCTGCGGTTTTCATCTCGGCCATGACCAGTTACTCCGCAATGCGCGCGACGAAGCGCGTCTTGATCGGCAGCTTGGCGGCGGCGAGCGAGAGCGCTTCCTTCGCGGTCTGCACGGTGACGCCGTCGATCTCGAAAATCACGCGGCCGGGCTTGACCCGCGCCACCCACAATTCCGGCGTGCCCTTGCCGGAGCCCATGCGGACTTCGGCGGGCTTCTTCGACACCGGCACGTCCGGAAACACGCGGATCCAGACGCGGCCGGCGCGCTTCATGTGACGGGTCAGCGCGCGGCGCGCGGCTTCGATCTGACGGGCGGTGATGCGCTCGGGCGCCATCGCCTTCAGGCCGAACTGACCGAACGACAACGTCGCGCCCGAAGTCGCAACGCCGTGGATACGGCCCTTATGCGCCTTCCGGAACTTCGTTTTCTTTGGTTGCATCATGGCTTTACGCCCTCAAACCTTCTCTAATGTCTCACGCAGCGTCGCGGCGCGGCCGCGAAGTTGTCGCCTTCGGCCATCTTCTTGTCCTGGGCCATCGGATCGTGCTCGAGGATTTCGCCCTTGAAGATCCAGACCTTGACGCCGCAGGTGCCGAACGTGGTGAACGCGGTCGCCACGCCGTAATCGATGTCGGCGCGCAGCGTGTGCAGCGGCACGCGGCCTTCGCGATACCATTCCATGCGCGCGATTTCGGCGCCGCCGAGACGGCCCGAGCAGTTGATACGGATGCCTTCGGCGCCAAGACGCATCGCCGACTGCACCGCGCGCTTCATGGCGCGGCGGAACGCGACGCGGCGCTCGAGCTGCTGGGCGATCGATTCGGCGACCAGGGTGGCGTCGAGTTCGGGCTTGCGGATTTCGACGATGTTGATGACGACGTCGGAAGCGGTGATGTCGGCAACCCGCTTGCGCAGCTTGTCGATGTCGGCGCCCTTCTTGCCGATCACGACGCCGGGACGCGCCGAATGGATCGTCACGCGGCACTTCTTGTGCGGACGCTCGATCACGATGCGGGCGACCGCCGCCTGCTTGAGCTCCTTGTGCAGGATCTCGCGGATCTTGACGTCCTCGTGCAGCAGCTTGCCGTATTCGTTCTTGCCGGCGAACCAACGGGAATCCCACGTCCGGTTGATGCCGAGACGCAGTCCGATTGGATTGATCTTTTGACCCATCGTTTTCTCCCGCGCCCTTAAGCGCCAGCCTCGGCCTCGACCTGACGAACCACGATGGTCAGGTGCGAGAACGGTTTAATAGACACGGCCCGAACGGCCACGGCCGCGCGGTGCAAAACGCTTCATCACGATGCCGTTGCCGACATGCGCCTCGGCGACGACGAGATCGTCGACCTCGAGGTCGTGGTTGTTCTCGGCGTTCGCGATCGCCGATTCCAGGCACTTCTTGACGTCGACCGCGATCCGCTTGCGCGAGAACTGCAGGTCGGCGAGCGCAGCCGAAGCCTTCCGGCCGCGGATCAGCTGCGCGACAAGATTGAGCTTCTGCGGGCTCACGCGCAGCATCCGGGCGACTGCCTTGGCCTCGTTGTCCGCGAGGCTACGTTCGCGCTTTGGTTTGCTCATCGCTTATTCCTCAAGCCTTCTTGGCTTTCTTGTCGCCAGAATGGCCATGGAAGGTACGGGTCGGCGAGAACTCGCCGAACTTGTGACCCACCATTTCCTCGTTGACCGATACCGGCACATGCTTCTGGCCGTTGTAGACGCCGAACACCAGGCCGACGAACTGCGGCAGGATGGTCGAGCGGCGGCTCCAGATCTTGATGACGTCGTGACGGCCGGACGCGCGCGCGGCATCTGCCTTCTTGAGCAGAGAGCCTTCGACGAACGGGCCTTTCCAGACTGAACGAACCATGTCCGGCGTTCCTTACTTCTTCCGCTTGTGGCGGCTTAGGAGAATGAATCTGATTGGTCGACTTGTTCGAACGGGTCTTCTTGCCCTTGGTCGGCTTGCCCCACGGGGTCACCGGGTGGCGGCCGCCCGAGGTGCGGCCTTCGCCGCCGCCGTGCGGATGGTCGATCGGGTTCATGACGACGCCGCGGTTATGCGGGCGCCAGCCCAGCCAGCGGGTGCGGCCGGCCTTGCCGATCGAGATGTTCATGTGATCGGGGTTCGACACCGCACCGATGGTGCCGCGGCAACGGCCGTGCACCAGGCGCTGCTCGCCCGAGTTCAGGCGCACGAATGACGTAGTCCTGGTCGCGGCCGACGATCTGGGCGTAGGTGCCGGCGGAACGCGCGATCTGGCCGCCCTTGCCGATCTTCATCTCGATATTGTGGATGATGGTGCCGACCGGCATGTTGCCGAGCGGCATGACGTTGCCCGGCTTGACGTCGACATAGTTGCCGGCGACCACGGTGTCGCCCACGGCCAGACGCTGCGGCGCCAGGATGTAGGCCTGCTCGCCGTCCTGATACTTGATCAGCGCGATGAACGCGGTGCGGTTCGGATCGTATTCCAGCCGCTCGACGATCGCGGGAACGTCGACCTTGTTGCGCTTGAAGTCGACCATGCGGTAGGCCTTCTTGTGGCCACCGCCGCGGAAGCGCACCGTGATGCGGCCGGTGTTGTTGCGGCCGCCATTGCCGATGCTTGCCCTCGGTCAACGCCTTGACCGGCTTGCCCTTGTAGAGCGCCGAACGATCGACCATCACCAGCTGGCGCTGGCCCGGCGTCGTCGGATTGTATGTTTTCAATGCCATCGTCTGTATCGCCTTATAGTCCGGTGGTGACGTCGATGCGGTGGCCCTCTTCGAGGGTCACGATCGCCCGCTTCACGTCCGACTGCGAACCGAAATTGCCGCGGAACACCTTGGTCTTGCCCTTGCGGACCAGCGTGTTCACGCTCTTCACCTTGACGTCGAACAGCTTCTCGACGGCTTCCTTGATTTGCGGCTTGGTCGCCTTGCTGGCGACCCTGAACACGACCTTGTTGTGCTCGGACGCGACCGTCGCCTTTTCGGTCACGACCGGGGCAACGATCACGTCGTAATGGCGCGGATCGATATTCTTCATTTGAAGCGCGCCTCCAGCGCATCGACCGCCGCCTTGGTCAGCACCAGCTTCTGGCGGCGCAGAATGTCATAGACGTTGATGCCCTGGATCGGCAGCACGTCGATGTTCGGAATGTTGCGCGCCGCGGTCGCGAAACCGGTGTGCAGCTCGGCGCCGTCGATGATCAGCGCATTGGTCAGGCCGAGACCCGAGAAATGTCCGACCAGCGCCTTGGTCTTGGCGTCCTTGATCTGCGCGTTGTCGATCACGATCAGGCCGCCGTCCTTGGCCTTGGCCGACAGGGCATGCTTGAGCGCCAGCGCGCGCACCTTCTTCGGCAGGTCGGTCGCGTGCGAGCGCACCACCGGACCGAACGCACGGCCACCGCCGCGGAACTGCGGCACGCGGGCCGAGCCGTGACGGGCGCCGCCGGTGCCCTTCTGCTTGTACATCTTCTTGCCGGTGCGCCAGACGTCGGCGCGGCCCTGCGTCTTGTGCGTTCCGGCCTGGCGCTTGTTGAGCTGCCATTGCACGCAACGCTGGATGATGTCGGCGCGCGGCTCGAGACCGAAGATCGCGTCCGAGAGCTGGACCGAACCGGCTTCCTTGCCTTCAAGGGTCGTGACTTTCAGTTCCATCTCACGCGCCCTCCTGCTCGGCCGGCGCCTCGCAGCCTGCTCGACCGCCGGCGACCTTGAACTTGCCGGGCTTCGGAGCTTCCTTCGGCAGCGGCTTCTTGACGGCGTCGCGCACCGAGATCCAGCCGCCCTTGGAGCCGGGAACGGCGCCTTCGACGAGGATCAGGCCGCGCTCGACGTCGGTCTGCACCACGCGCAGATTGAGCGTGGTGATGCGATCGACACCCATGTGACCGGGCATCTTCTTGTTCTTGAAGGTCTTGCCGGGATCCTGACGTCCGCCGGTCGAACCGATCGAACGATGCGAAACCGACACACCGTGGGTGGCGCGCAGACCGCCGAAATTCCAGCGCTTCATGCCGCCGGCAAAACCCTTACCGACCGAGGTGCCGGTGACGTCGACGAACTGGCCGACCACGAAATGGTCCGCCTGAATCTCGGCGCCAACCGGGATCAGCGCGTCTTCCGACACGCGGAACTCGGTGACCTTCCGCTTGGGCTCGACCTTGGACACCGCGAACTGGCCGCGCTCTGCCTTCGGCAGATAGACGGTCTTGCGGGTGCCCGAACCGAGCTGCAGCGCGACGTAACCGTTCTTCTCGGTCGTGCGGTGGCCCAGCACCTGGCAATTGCCCAGCTTCAGCACGGTCACAGGGATATGTTCGCCGGTCTCCGTAAAGACCCGCGTCATCCCGACCTTTGTGCGATCACTCCGGAGCGCATCGGCGTGCTTCCTGTTCTTTCTGTCCGCTAACTTCGGACGATCCTAAAAATCTTAGAGCTTGATCTCGACGTCGACACCGGCGGCCAGGTCGAGCTTCATCAAAGCATCGACGGTCTGCGGGGTCGGGTCGACAATGTCGAGAAGGCGCTTGTGGGTGCGCATCTCGAATTGCTCGCGGCTCTTCTTGTCGACGTGCGGCGAACGGTTGACGGTGAACTTCTCGATGCGGGTCGGCAGCGGAATGGGTCCGCGAACCTGGGCACCGGTACGTTTCGCCGTGTTCACGATCTCGCGGGTCGACGTATCGAGGATTCGATGGTCGAACGCCTTGAGACGGATGCGAATATTTTGGCCGTTCATTGCCGTTGTCTCTTCTTCGTCGCTGAGTGGCGAGTAGCGAGTGGCGAATAGCGAATGAGATCCACTCGCTATTCGCCATTCGCTATTCGCTTTACTCGATGATGCTTGCGACGACGCCGGCACCGACGGTGCGGCCGCCTTCACGGATCGCGAAGCGCAGCTTCTCTTCCATCGCGATCGGCACGATCAGGTGCACTTCCATCGCGATGTTGTCGCCCGGCATCACCATTTCGGTGCCTTCGGGCAGATGCACGACGCCGGTCACGTCGGTGGTGCGGAAGTAGAACTGCGGCCGGTAGTTGGTGAAGAACGGGGTGTGACGACCGCCCTCTTCCTTGGTCAGGATGTAGGCCTCAGCCTTGAACTTGGTGTGCGGCTTGACCGAACCCGGCTTGCACAGCACCTGGCCACGCTCGACTTCCTCGCGCTTGGTGCCGCGCAGCAGCGCACCGATGTTGTCGCCGGCCTGGCCCTGATCGAGCAGCTTGCGGAACATTTCGACGCCGGTGACGATGGTCTTCTGGGTGTCGCGCAGACCGACGATTTCGATTTCCTCGCCGACCTTGACGATGCCGCGCTCGACGCGACCGGTCACCACGGTGCCGCGGCCCGAGATCGAGAACACGTCTTCCACCGGCATCAGGAACGGCTGGTCGATCGGACGCTCCGGCTGCGGAATGTACTCGTCGACCGCCTTCATCAGCTCGAGGATCGCGTCGTGGCCGAGCTTCTTGTCCTTGTCTTCGAGGGCGGCGAGCGCCGAGCCCTTGATGATCGGGATGTTGTCGCCCGGGAATTCGTACTTCGAGAGCAGTTCGCGGACTTCGAGCTCGACGAGTTCGAGCAGTTCCGGATCGTCGACCATGTCGCACTTGTTCAGGAACACGACGAGCGCGGGAACGCCGACCTGACGGGCGAGCAGGATGTGCTCGCGGGTCTGCGGCATCGGGCCGTCGGCGGCCGACACCACCAGGATCGCGCCGTCCATCTGCGCCGCACCGGTGATCATGTTCTTCACGTAGTCGGCGTGGCCCGGGCAATCGACGTGGGCGTAGTGCCGGTTCGTGGTTTCGTATTCGACGTGAGCGGTCGAGATCGTGATGCCGCGCGCCTTCTCTTCCGGCGCCTTGTCGATCTGGTCGTACGCCGTGAACGTCGCACCGCCGGTTTCAGCCAGCACCTTGGTGATCGCTGCCGTCAGCGATGTCTTGCCATGGTCGACGTGACCGATGGTTCCGATGTTGCAGTGCGGTTTATTACGTTCAAACTTTGCTTTGGCCATTTGACTCTCCGTTCAGTCGTTAGCTGCCGAACCAACGACAATCAGGCAAACTTCTTCTGGACTTCTGCCGACACGTTCGCCGGCGCTTCAGCGTAGTGATCGAATTGCATCGTAAAGGTCGCGCGTCCCTGGCTCATCGAGCGCAGGTTATTCACGTACCCGAACATGTTCATGAGCGGCACCATCGCGTTGATGACGTTGGCGTTGCCGCGCATGTCCTGACCCTGGATCTGGCCGCGCCGCGAATTCAGGTCGCCGATGACCGAACCGGTATAGTCTTCCGGGGTCACCACCTCGACCTTCATGATCGGCTCGAGCAGAACGGACTTGCCCTTCTGCAGCGCTTCGCGGAATGCCGCGCGCGATGCGATTTCGAAGGCCAGCGCCGAGGAGTCGACGTCGTGATACTTGCCGTCGACCAGCTGCACCTTGACGTCCACCACCGGGAAGCCGGCGACGACGCCCGAGCCCATCACGCTGTTGAGGCCCTTTTCGACGCCGGGGATGTATTCCTTCGGCACCGCGCCGCCGACGACCTTCGACTCGAACTCGTAGCCCTTGCCGGGCTCGTTCGGCTCGACGATGATCGACACTTCGGCGAACTGACCGGTACCGCCGGTCTGCTTCTTGTGCGTGTACTTGACTTCAGCGCGCTTGGTGACGCGCTCGCGGAACGCCACCTGCGGCGCGCCGATGTTGGCGTCGACCTTGTAGGTGCGGCGGAGGATGTCGACCTTGATGTCGAGATGGAGTTCGCCCATGCCCTTGAGAATGGTCTGGCCGGACTCCTGGTCGGTCGACACGCGGAACGACGGATCTTCCGCGGCGAGCTTCGCCAGCGCGACGCCGAGCTTTTCCTGGTCGGCCTTCGACTTCGGCTCGATCGCGATTTCGATCACCGGCTCCGGGAATTCCATCTTTTCCAGGATCACCGGCTTGTCGGGATCGCACAGCGTGTCACCGGTGCGCGCTTCCTTCAGGCCTGCCAGTGCGACGATGTCGCCGGCATAGGCTTCCTTGATGTCTTCGCGGTTGTTCGCATGCATCAGCAGCATGCGGCCGATGCGCTCTTTCTTCTCGCGGGTCGAATTGATGACGCCGGTGCCGCTGACGCAAGCACGCCGGAATAGATGCGGCAGAAGGTGATGGTGCCGACGAACGGGTCGTCCATGATCTTGAACGCGAGCAGCGCCAGCGGCTCCTTGTCGTCCGGCCTTGCGGACGACTTCGTTGCCGTCTTCATCGATGCCCTTGATCGCGGGCACGTCGACCGGCGACGGCAGATAGTCGACCACGGCGTCGAGCAGCGGCTGCACGCCCTTGTTCTTGAAGGCCGAGCCGCACAGCACCGGGATAGAACGCGCCGGTCAGCACCGCCTTGCGGATCATGCCGCTTCAGCGTCGCCTCATCGGGCTCGTTGCCGTCGAGGTAAGCGGCGAGAACCTCGTCGTCGAGTTCGACGGCGGCTTCCAGCAGCTTCTCGCGGTATTCCTTGGCCTTCTCGACGCATGTCCGCGGGAATATCGACGTCCGTCGAACTTGGCGTCGAGCTTCTCTTCTTCCCAGACCACGCCCTTCATGCGGACGAGATCGACCAGACCCTTGAAGTTGTTCTCGGAGCCGATCGGAAGCTGGATCGCGATCGGCTTGGCGCCGAGGCGATCGACAATATCCTGCATGCATTTGTAGAAGTCGGCGCCGGTCTTATCCATCTTGTTGGCGAAGACGATGCGCGGAACGCGGTACTTGTCGCCCTGGCGCCAGACGGTCTCGGTCTGCGGCTCGACGCCCTGGTTGGAATCGAGCACGCACACGGCGCCGTCGAGCACGCGCAGCGAACGCTCGACTTCGATGGTGAAGTCGACGTGGCCGGGGTGTCGATGATGTTGAGGCGCTTGCCGTTCCAGAACGCGGTGGTCGCGGCCGACGTGATCGTGATGCCGCGCTCCTGCTCCTGCTCCATCCAGTCCATCGTCGCGGCACCTTCGTGCACTTCGCCGATCTTGTGGCTCTTGCCGGTGTAATAGAGGATGCGCTCGGTGGTCGTGGTCTTGCCGGCATCGATATGCGCCATGATACCGAAGTTGCGGTAGTTCTCTATGGCATGAACGCGGGGCATGGGCTGTTCCTTAAAATCCGTGTTTCGCCGTTACCAGCGATAGTGCGAGAAGGCGCGGTTGGCTTCCGCCATCCGGTGCACGTCTTCACGCTTCTTGACGGCGTTCCCCGGTTATTCGACGCGTCGAGCAGCTCGGCCGAGAGCCGCTCCGTCATCGTCTTTTCATTGCGCTCGCGCGCTGCGGTGATGATCCAGCGAATGCCCGAGCGCCTGACGGCGGACCGAACGCACTTCGACCGGCACCTGGTAGGTGGCGCCGCCGACGCGGCGCGACCGCACTTCGATGGTCGGCATGACGTTTTCCAGCGCCTGCTCGAACACCGGCAGCGGGCCCTGCTTGGTCTTGGTCTCGATCATGGCGAGCGCGCCGTAGACGATGCTTTCGGCGGCGGACTTCTTGCCGTCGTACATGATCGAGTTCATGAACTTCGTAATGATGATGTTCCCGAACTTCGGATCCGGGTTCACTTCACGCTTTTCAGCAGAATGGCGACGAGACATCTGATCTGTTCCCGATTATTTCGGACGCTTCGCGCCGTACTTCGAACGGCGCTGCTTACGGTTCTTGACGCCCTGGGTATCGAGGACGCCGCGGAGGATGTGGTAGCGCACGCCGGGCAAGTCCTTGACGCGGCCGCCGCGGATCATGACCACCGAGTGCTCCTGAAGGTTATGGCCTTCACCCGGGATGTAGCCGATCACCTCGAAGCCGTTGGTCAGGCGCACCTTGGCGACCTTGCGAAGCGCCGAGTTCGGCTTCTTCGGGGTCGTGGTGTAGACGCGCGTGCAAACGCCGCGCTTCTGCGGCGACTGCTGCAGCGCCGGCACCTTCTTGCGCGACTTCTGCACTGTCACGCGGTTTTGCGATCAGCTGGTTGATCGTCGGCATGTCAGCCTTCACCCTTTAGTTCGCGCGGAACCCTGAATCGGCTCCGCAAATTCTTCTCGGGACTAGCCGTCCCGTCCGGCCGCCTCGCGCGAGAAACATCCACGCAAAACGAAATCGCGCCAACCACTCATCGCTGAGCGGAAAGCGCTTCGACGCCACAGAGGACCGCGAGTTAGGACCGATCAGCGTTCGCTGTTCGGTCCGCTACCGAGGTCATGCATCCGAGTTCACTCTCAAGAGAACGTGCTCAAGAGAACTAAAATCGTCACTGGCATTGCCTAGCTATATGATCGACAGCGTTTGAGCGGCATTCGTCGAGGTTGGTGCCCGTTCCAGTCCCGTAGGAAACTGTCCGTAAGGATTTGAAGGGTGTTCCGTTCCGACGCTGGCGTTGCTCACCGCCTGTCGTTAAGTGGCGCGTCTTCTATAAGCGGTGGATGGTTAAGTCAAGGCGAAACGACAACGCTGGAGAAACGCCTATGGCGTCTGCGGAATTCAGTGCTTCGCGCGAATCCGCTGATGCCGAGAAAGCCCCGCGCACATCGCGACATCGGCACGCACGCCTGCCCGATCCGGCTGATTCTGCTAATTTTACCCGGGTAAATATATCCAGAATACATCATTCCGGATTCCGGTTCAAAGCGCGGCTTCCAGGCTAAGCCTTTATTTGCCTTTCCCGGCGCAAAATAGCCGTCTCCGGACCGGGATTCCCTATGCGGTACACCGACATCGCGATCATCGGCGGCGGCCTTGCCGGCTCGACCGCGGCCGCGATGCTCGGCCGCGCCGGGATTCCGACTGTCCTGATCGATCCGCACGAGATCTATCCGTTCGACTTCCGCGTCGAAAAGTTGAGCGGCGGCGAGCAGCTCGATCGCTTCATGCAGGACCGGGCATCGCCGATTCGGTGCTGCCGCACGGCCACCCATGACGGCGAGAACTGGATCGCGCGATTCGGCTATCTGCTCGACAAGCCGCCGAGCCGCCAATACGGCATCATGTACGACGCGCTGATCGCGCGCGATCCGCGCCGAAATCCCGGCCCCGCCGAACTGGATCTGCGCCAAGGTCGACCGATGTCTCGACCAGCGCCGGAGCGGCAGAAGCTCACGCTGTCCGAACGGCGAAACGATCTCGGCCCGGCTCGTGGTGCTCGCCAACGGACTCGAATGTCGGGCTGCGCCGCAATGCTCGGCATCGAACGCCAGATCATCAGCGCCTGCCATTCGATCTCGATCGGCTTCGACCTGGTGCCGGTCGGCCGCCCGGCCTTCGACTTTCCGGCGCTGACCTATTTTTCGGAACGGCCGAGCGACCGCATTCCCTATCTGACGCTGTTTCCGGTCGGACGACGGATGCGGGCCAACCTGTTCGCCTATCGCGAGGTCGACGATCCCTGGCTGCGCGAGATGCGCGCACAAGCCGGTCGAGACCATGAACGCCGCGCTGCCGCGGCTGCGGCGGATCACCGGCGAATACGGCGTCGCCGGCGACGTCAAGATCCGGCCGGCCGATCTCTATGTCAGCAACCGGCTATCGCCAGCCCGGCATCGTCCTGGTCGGCGACGCGTTTGCGACCACCTGCCCGGTCACCGGCACCGGCACCGACAAGGTGTTCACCGACGTCGCCCAGCTCTGCAACGTCCATATCCCGACCTGGCTTGCGACCGAGGGCATGGGCGAGGACAAGATCGCCTCGTTCTACGACGATCCGGTCAAGCAGGCCTGCGACGCCTGGTCGATGGCGAAAGGCGTTCAGCTTCCGCACAGGTCATCGATCGACACACGGGCTTTACTGGCGGGCGCAGCGCTGGGCGCGCTTCCTGGCCTGGTTCGGCGAAGGCATGCTTGCGGCGGATGCGCAAGCGCGATCGGCGCGGCGATCAACGACCTCGCGCTCACTCCTCGTCGTCATCCTCATCATCGTCGTCTTCATTGTCGTCGTCGGCCTGACCGGCGGCGTTGTGCGGCGTGTGGCCCTGGTCGTCCCAGAGCTTGCGGTAGGCGCCGTTGGCGGCGAGCAGCTGCGCATGCGAGCCGCGCTCGATCGCCTTGCCGCCTGAAATCACGATGATCTCGTCCATCTCGACCACCGACGTCAGGCGGTGGGTCGACCAGATCATGGTGCGGCCCTCCGCCACGTTCAGCAGCGTGCGGTTGATCGCGGCTTCCGTGGTCTGGTCGAGCGCGGAGGTCGCCTCATCGAGCAGCAGCACGCGACGGATTGCGGATGATCGCGCGCGCGATCGCGATGCGCTGGCGCTGGCCGCCCGACAGCGTGTCGCCGCGCTCGCCGACCGGCGTGTCGTATTTCTGCGGCAGGCTCATGATGTAGCTGTGGATCTCGGCCTTGCGCGCGGCCTCCTCGACCTCCTCGTCGGTGGCGCCTTCCTTGCCGAGCCGGATGTTTTCGCGGATCGACATGTTGAACAGCATGTTCTCCTGGAACACGACCGCCATGCTCCGGCGCAGCGACTCGCGGGTCACCCGGCGGATATCGACGCCGTCGATGGCCACGCGCCCCTCGTCCGGCACGTAGAGCCGCAGGATCAGGTTGAGCAGCGTGCTCTTGCCCGAGCCGCTGGGGCCGACGATCGCGATGCGCTTGCCGACATTGAGCTTGAGGCTGAGATTGTCGAGCACCGGCGTCTGGCTGCCTTCGTACTGGAAGGTGACGCGGTCGAAGGTGATGTCGTTGGTGATGCGCGGCAGATCCGGCGCGCCCGGCCGGTCGGCGCCGCGGGTCGGCTCATCCAGCAGTTCCTGGATGTGCCGCACCGCCGCCGCCGACTGGATCGACACCGGAATGAAATGCATCAGATGGGCGATGTTGTAGGACACCTCCCAGAACGCGCTCTCGAAGGTGACGAAGGTGCCGATGGTGATCTGGCCCTTGGTGGCGAGATAGGCGCCGATCGCGAGCACCACGAGGTGCAGCAGCAGCACCGAAATCGTGACGGTGCGCTCCACCATGGTCGACAGGAACACGGCGGACGCGCGTCTTGATGCGCACATCCTGGTTGCGCATGGTGAACCAGCCGAGCGTGCGGCGCTGCAGGCTGAACGCCTTGACCACCGCCTGCGCCGCGACGTTTTCCTGCACCGTGCCGAGCAGCGCCGATTCATTGCAGCTTCTGCTCGTAATTGGCCTGCACCGCCTTCGGCGTCAGGATCCGCGGCCCGATCAGCGTGATCGGAAACACCAGCAGCGCGACCGCCGCGAGCTGCCAGTTCAAAAACAGCATCAGGATGATGCCGGCGATCAATTCCAGGAACGGCAGCGCCGCGCTGTTGGCAAAGGTCTTGATCGAGCCTTCGAAGGCCGCAAGGTCGATCGAGAAGCGCGAGAGGATTTCGCCGCGCTTGGTGCGGGCAAAATAGGCGGACGGCAGGTTCTGGACGTGCTCGAACAGCCGGGTCCGCACGTCGGCAGATGAGGCCGGCCGCCAGCCGCGCGTCCCAGCGCTCGTACCAGACCGCGATGATCGAGGTGACGATGCCGGCGGCCGCGAGCACGCCGAGGATCTTGTAGAGCGCCTGAAAATCCTCCTCGCCGAGCGCGTCGTCGATCAGGAATTTCAGGCTGAGCGGCATGATGACGTTGAACAGCGTCTCGACCAGCACGCCGAAGGCCGACGAAGGCCAGCAGCTTCCTGTAATTGCCCAGATACGGCTTGACGAAGCCGTAGATGGTGGCCATCGCGCCGGCGGCTTCCTTGGCGGTGAAGACGACGAGGTCCTCGTCATCATCATCGTCGTCGAGCTCCAGCTCGTCGTCCTCGTCGTCCTTCGTCATCGTCGGCGGGCGCGCCGCGCCGGCTTGCCGCCGGCACGCGCCGACGGCAGCCGCCTCAGCCGCGAGCTTCTTCGCGAGCTCAGGATCGTCCGCCGGCGCGAGATTCGGATCATCCGATGAAGGAGGCTTGGGCGCCATGAAACCAACCGATGCTGCACGGCCGGCATGACCGCAAATCGAAACGCGGTAGCGGCTGAGCGCTACCGCGTCGATCCTATGCGATCAGGATGAATTCGGCAAAACAATTGGCACAGCCGCGCTGTAGGCCGGTCGCGACCGCCGGTCGATCCTCGGATTCGACCTTGTCGAAGAACGAATAGCGCAGGCTGTCGGAGTCCGCGTACCACTGCCCCGGCCCCTTGTTGGCGGCGAGCGTCGCCGCCCACAGCGCATCGGTGCAGTCGCGGCGGTGCATCGAGAGGTCGAACCCGTTGCCGAAGAACAATTCCGACCATTCCCACCAGGTGCCGAGCTTCTTCACCCCGCGCAGCAGGTCGTAGCGGTCGATCAGCGCCGGCGCCATGTCCGACGTCACCGAGCCGAACACCAGGCCGGTCTTGACCACGCGGTTGAGCTCGCGCACCGCGCGCGGCACCTGCTTTTCGCGCGACATGGCACAGGCTGGTCTCGAACACGAAATCGAACTCGTTGTCGCTGAACGGCATATCCGACGATCGAGCCGAGCTTGTTGAACTTCTTCAGCGCCTTCGGCGTCTTGGCGTGGATCGCCGCGGTTGTTCTCGATGCCCCAGGCGTCGATGCCGCGCTCGCGCAGCGCGCCGACCAGTTCGCCGCTGGCGGAGCCGGCGACCAGCAGCTTGTAGCCCTTGGCCCTGCTCCAGACGATCTTGATCAGTTCGGTCAGATAGGCGGGATCGGTGAACTGGCTCCAGACTTCGCTGTAGGGACCGAGCCCGCGATAATTCTCGAAATAGTCGCGGTCGATCTTGTCGGACAGCGGCTCGCCTGCCTGCGCGCGGGCGCGGCGCAGCCGCATCATCTCGGTCAGGATGATGTCGGTGGCGGCATCGGAAGAGTCGAGCAGCCCGTTCAGCGTCGAGATCGAACAGATAGTCGCCGACCACCACGATCCCCGGATGCTGCTTCGGCTCGGGCCGGTGGTTGGTCATGACGTCGCGCACCGGCAGGCCGCCGGGCAGCGCGTTCACCGACGACAGCCAGCGATGGATCTTGCCTTCCAGGAAATGCTCGCGGGCATTGCCGAACGCCGCCGGCAGCGATTTCAGCGCGGCGTCGATCAGTTCCTGGTCGCTGAGATTGGCAAACGCCAGCGCGTCGGAGCCGGCGATCAGCCAGTTCAGCACGCCGTGCTTGCCGACGTCGTGGCGCGAGCCCTCGTTGTAGACGCAGCAGCCGCCGAACGCCTCCGACATGAACCAGGCGCCGGGGATCTTCTCGCCCCAGAACGGCTCGTCGAACAGGATCGAGACCGCGCAGATAATGCGCCGGCCGGTCGAAATAGGCGACGTGCTTGACCATCGACTTGCGCAGCTGCTTCGCCGTCCCAGCGCATGGTGGCGAGCCAGGAATGCGGCAGGCACATCAGCACGAGATCGAAATCCCGCGTCTCCGGCCCCTTGCCGTTCATCATGTTGAGCTGGTAGCGGCCGGCTCTCGGTCTTGCCGACCTTGAGCACGCGATGATTGAGCTGGATGTCGGCATCGACCTCGGAGCGCAGGCACTCGATCAGCTGCTCGTTGCCGTTCTGGATCGAATACAGGCCGATATAGCCGTCGACATCCATCACGAAGTTCTTCAGCGCGTTCAGCCCGTTGGTGTTGTGGCTTTCGGTCGCGATGTCGGAGCGCGCCATCACCTTGAAGAAGCGCTTGGCGGTCGGATCGTCGACTTCCTCGTCGAGCACCTGCCTCGCAGGTCATGTAGGCCCAGGGATGCTCGTTGTCGTGGGCGCCGACGCCTTCGTAATATTCGATCGGCGACACCATGTCGGCGCAGCGCTTGCGGAACGCCTCGATCGCGGCTGCGGTCTTCGCGCCGTATTTGCGGCGCATGCCCGGCACGTCGTTGAGCAGCTCGCCGTCGAGCTGGACCTGCTCGGCGTCCATCGGGATCGTCTGCAGGCCGAAATGCTGGATCAGCTCGCGCAGCGGATCCGGCCCGGTCATCGAGTAATCGTAGATTTCGGCGACGCCGGCCTCGTACATCGCGGGCGCGGAATCGAATTTGCGCGTGACGATCTTGCCGCCGACCCGGTCGGACGCCTCGTAGATCGTGACGCGGCAGAGATCGCCGAGCTTTCTTCTTCAGATACCAGGCGCTCATCAGCCCGCCCGGGCCGCCGCCTACGATTGCAAGATCAAGCATGTCGGTTCCGTCGCTCTCCGGCCGCGCCGCGAGGCGCCGGTCTAAGCCGCCTTAGCAAAAGCGCTTTTCACCCTGAAGGAAAGATGAACAAAGCGGGTTCTCGCACCGCAGCAAGCGGAATGCAGCAAAAAGGCCGGCGTGAAGCCGGCCTTTTCATCTATTACCGTAGTCTTGCGGATGCTTATTCTGCCGGCGGCAGCGCCAGCGGTTCCGCCTCCGGCGCGCGTCGGCACGATCGCCGCCTGCTTCTCGCGCTCGTCGAGAATCAGCTTGTCGCGCTTGACCGCGACTTCGCGGATCTTGGCCATCGAGGCGCCGGTGCCCGCCGGGATCAGCCGGCCGACAATGACGTTCTCCTTGAGGCCTTCCAGCGGGTCCACCTTGCCGTTGACGGCGGCTTCGGTGAGCACGCGGGTGGTCTCCTGGAACGAGGCCGCCGAGAAGAACGAGCGGGTCTGCAGGCTCGCCTTGGTGATGCCGAGCAGAACCGGCGTTCCCGTGGCGGGCTTCTTGCCCTCTTCCTTGCGCCTTGACGTTGATCGCGTCGAACTCGATCTTGTCGACCTGTTCGCCCGAGATCATGTCGGTGTCGCCCTGGTCGGTGATCTCCACCTTCTGCAGCATCTGACGGACAATCACCTCGATGTGCTTGTCGTTGATGAGCACGCCCTGCAGCCGGTAGACTTCCTGGATTTCGTTGACCAGATAGGCAGCGAGTTCCTCGATGCCCTTGATCGCCAGGATGTCGTGCGGCGCCGGATTGCCTTCGACGATGAAATCGCCCTTTTCGACGATGTCGCCGTCCTGCAGATGGATGTGCTTGCCCTTCGGGATCAGGTACTCGCGCGGTCTCCTCGGTCTTGTCCATCGGCTCGATCGAGATGCGGCGCTTGTTCTTGTAGTCGCGGCCGAAGCGGATGGTGCCGGCGATTTCCGCGATGATCGCCGCGTCCTTTGGCTTGCGGGCCTCGAACAGTTCGGCCACCCGCGGCAGACCGCCGGTGATGTCGCGGGTCTTGGCGCTTTCCGTGGAGATACGCGCCAGGATGTCGCCGGCCTTGACCTTCGCACCGACGTCGACCGACAGAATGCGCGTCGACCGACAGCATGTAGCGGGCATCGCCGCCACGTGCGAGCTTGCAGCACCTTGCCGTCCTTGCCCTTGACGACGATGGCCGGACGCAGATCCGCCCCGCCCGCGACGCGCGCCAGTCGATGACGACGCGCTTGGCGATACCGGTGGATCTCGTCGAGCGTTTCCGAGATCGACTGGCCCTCGACCAGGTCCTCGAACCCGATGGTGCCCTCGACTTCGGTGAGAACCGGACGGCGTGTACGGATCCCATTCCGCGATGCGCTGGCCGCGCTTGACCATATCGCCTTCGTCGACGTGCATGCGCGCGCCGTACTGAATGCGGTGGGTCGCACGCTCGGTGCCGTCGGCATCGGCGATCGCAACCACCATGTTGCGGACCATCGCGACCAGATGGCCTTCGCTGTTCCTGGCGATGCGCCTTGTTCTTGATGGTCACCTTGCCGTCGAAATTCGACTCGACGAACGACTGCTCGTTGATCTGCGCCGCGCCGCCGATGTGGAACGTGCGCATCGTCAGCTGCGTGCCGGGTTCGCCGATCGACTGCGCCGCGATGACGCCGACCGCTTCGCCGTGGTTGACCGGCGTGCCGCGGGCGAGATCGCGGCCGTAGCACTTGCCGCAGATGCCGTTGACGAGTTCGCAGGTCAGCGCCGAACGGATCTTCACTTCCTGGATGCCGGCCTGCTGGATGGCGTCGACATGCGTCTCTTCCATCAGCGTGCCGCGCTTGACCACGACCTTGTTGGTCGCGGGATCGCGCAGATCCTCGCCCGCGGTGCGGCCGAGGATGCGCGACGCCAGCGAGGCAACCACCGTGCCGGCATCGACGATGGCGCGCATCTTGATGCCGAGCTTGGTGCCGCAATCGTCCTGCGTGATGATGCAGTCCTGCGCCACGTCGACCAGACGGCGGGTCAGGTAACCGGAGTTCGCGGTCTTCAACGCGGTGTCCGCGAGGCCCTTGCGGGCGCCGTGGGTCGAGTTGAAGTATTCGAGCACCGACAGACCTTCCTTGAAGTTGGAAATGATCGGCGTCTCGATGATCTCGCCCGACGGCTTCGCCATCAGGCCGCGCATGCCGGCGAGCTGACGCATCTGCGCCGGCGAACCGCGCGCGCCCGAATGCGCCATCATGTAGATCGAGTTGATGTCGGCGTCGGCGCCCTTCGGCGTCTTCTTGGTCGAGGAGATTTCCTTCATCATCTCCTTGGCGATTTCTTCGGTCGCCTTCGACCAGGCGTCGACCACCTTGTTGTACTTCTCGCCATGGGTGATCAGGCCGTCGTTGTACTGCTGCTCGAAATCCTTCGCCAGCGTACGGGTGGTGTCGACGATCTTCCACTTGCGAGTGCGGCACCACCATGTCGTCCTTGCCGAACGAGATGCCGGCCTTGAACGCGTTGTAGAAGCCGAGCGCCATGATGCGGTCGCAGAAGATCACCGTCTCCTTCTGGCCGCAGTGACGGTAGACCTGATCGATCACGCCGGAGATTTCGCGCTTGGTCATCAGCTTGTTGATGATGTCGTACGAGATCTTCGGCGACTTCGGCAGCAGGTTGCCGAGCATGACGCGGCCCGCGGTGGTTTCGATCCAGCGCTTGGCCGTCTTGCCGGTCTCGTCGATGCCCTCCCAGCGGTACTTGATCTTGGTGTGGAGGTGGATGACCTTCGAATGCAGGGCGTGCTCGAGCTCGGCCATGTCGCCGAAGATCTTGCCCTCGCCGGGCAGGCCTTCGCGCATGATCGACACGTAGTAGAGGCCGAGCACGATGTCCTGCGACGGCACGATGATCGGCTGGCCGTTCGCCGGGATGCAGGATGTTGTTGGTCGACATCATCAGCACGCGCGCTTCGAGCTGCGCTTCCAGCGACAGCGGAACGTGCACGGCCATCTGGTCGCCGTCGAAGTCGGCGTTGAACGCCGCGCAAACCAGCGGATGCAGCTGGATCGCCTTGCCTTCGATCAGCACCGGCTCGAACGCCTGAATGCCGAGGCGATGCAGCGTCGGCGCGCGGTTCAAGCAGCACCGGATGCTCGCGGATCACCTCGTCGAGGATATCCCAGACCTCGGGACGCTCCTTCTCGACGAGCTTCTTCGCCTGCTTCACCGTGGTGGACAGGCCCTTGGCGTCGAGCCGCGAATAGATGAACGGCTTGAACAGTTCGAGCGCCATCTTCTTCGGCAGGCCGCACTGATGCAGCCGCAGTTCGGGACCGACCACGATCACCGAACGGCCGGAATAGTCGACGCGCTTGCCGAGCAGGTTCTGCCGGAAGCGGCCCTGCTTGCCCTTGAGCATGTCGGCCAGCGACTTCAGCGGACGCTTGTTGGCGCCGGTGATGACGCGGCCGCGGCGGCCGTTGTCGAACAGCGCGTCGACGGCCTCCTGCAGCATGCGCTTTTCGTTGCGGATGATGATGTCGGGCGCGCGCAGCTCCATCAGCCGCTTCAGGCGGTTGTTGCGGTTGATGACGCGGCGGTAGAGGTCGTTGAGGTCCGACGTCGCGAAGCGGCCGCCGTCGAGCGGCACCAGCGGACGCAGGTCCGGCGGAATCACCGGCACCACGGTCAGGATCATCCACTCCGGCTTGTTGCCGGAATAGCGGAACGCCTCGACGATCTTCAGGCGCTTGGCGAGCTTCTTGTGCTTGATGTCGGACTCGGTCTCCTGCATCTCGGCGCGCAGCGACGCCTCGAGCTTCTCGAGCTCAAGCCCCTTCAGCAGCTCGCGGATCGCTTCGGCGCCGATCATGGCGGTGAAGCGATCCTGGCCGTATTCGTCCTGCGCCTTCAGATACTCGTCTTCCGACAGCAGCTGACGGTCCTTGAGCGCGGTCAGGCCGGGCTCGAGCACGACGTAATATTCGAAGTACAGAATCCGCTCGAGATCCTTCAGCGTCATGTCGAGCAGAAGGCCGATGCGGGACGGCAGCGACTTCAGGAACCAGATGTGGGCGACGGGCGCGGCCAGTTCGATATGGCCCATGCGCTCGCGCCGGACGCGCGACAGCGTCACTTCGACCGAGCACTTTTCGCAGATGATGCCCTTGTACTTCATCCGCTTGTACTTGCCGCACAAGCACTCGTAATCCTTGATCGGCCCGAAGATGCGGGCGCAGAACAGGCCGTCGCGCTCCGGCTTGAAGGTGCGGTAGTTGATGGTCTCCGGCTTCTTGATCTCGCCGTAGGACCAGGACAGAATCTTCTCCGGGGACGCAATCGAAATCCGGATCTGGTCGAAGACCTGAGCCGGCGTCGTCGGATTGAAGAGATTCATAATTTCTTGGTTCATCGTCTTCTCCTCGCGTGCCGATCGTCACCGGCAGCAAATTCGAAATCTTTTTAGTCGCGCGCCCTGCTCAACGTCCGAGCGGAGCGCGGATGCCCGGCACATCTGCGCGAAGACATGCTTCGCGCTTCTGGCCGGACATGAATCTTCAGCGTTACTCAGCCGCCTCGGACGTCGGCGCCGGTCCCACCTTGGAATTGTGCAGGTCGACGTTGAGGCCGAGCGAGCGCATTTCCTTGACCAGCACGTTGAACGATTCCGGGATACCCGCCTCGAACGTGTCGTCGCCGCGCACGATCGCCTCGTACACCTTGGTACGGCCGGCGACGTCGTCCGACTTCACGGTCAGCATTTCCTGCAGCGTGTAGGCCGCGCCGTAAGCTTCCAGCGCCCACACCTCCATTTCGCCGAAGCGCTGGCCGCCGAACTGCGCCTTGCCGCCCAGCGGCTGCTGGGTGACGAGCGAGTACGGACCGATCGAACGCGCGTGGATCTTGTCGTCCACCAGATGGTGCAGCTTGAGCATGTAGATGTAGCCCACCGTCACCTTGCGATCGAAGGCGTCGCCGGTGCGGCCGTCATAGACGGTCGACTGGCCGGAGGCGTCGAAGCCCGCGAGCTTCAGCATCTCCTCGATGTCGGCTTCCTTGGCGCCGTCGAACACCGGCGTCGCGATCGGCACGCCGTGGCTCAGGTTGCTTGCCAAGCTCCATCAGCTCGTTGTCGTTCAGCGTCTTGATGGTTTCATCGTCGCCGTAGATCTTCTTCAGGGTCTCGCGCAGCGGCTTGAGATCCTGCTTCTGATAGTAGGCGTCGATGGTCTGGCCGATGCGCTTGCCGAGGCCTGCGCAGGCCCAGCCGAGATGCGTCTCCAGAATCTGGCCGACGTTCATGCGCGAGGGCACGCCGAGCGGATTGAGCACGATGTCGGCATGGGTGCCGTCCTCGAGGAACGGCATGTCCTCGATCGGAACGATCTTGGACACCACGCCCTTGTTGCCGTGACGGCCGGCCATCTTGTCGCCGGGCTGGATCTTGCGCTTCACCGCGACGAAGACCTTGACCATCTTCATCACGCCGGGCGGCAATTCGTCGCCACGCTGCAGCTTTTCGACCTTGTCGAGGAAGCGCTGTTCAAGGCCCTTCTTCGATTCGTCGTACTGCTTCCGCATCGCCTCGATTTCAGCTCATCAGCTTGTCGTTGGGCGAAGCGAACATCCACCACTGCGACTTCGGATACTCCTCGAGCACCGCGCGCGTGATCTTGGTGTCCTTCTTGAAGCCCTTCGGACCCGCGATGCCCTGGCGGTTTTCCAGGAGCTCCGCGAGGCGGCCGTAGACGTTGCGGTCGAGGATCGCCTGCTCGTCGTCGCGGTCCTTGGCCAGACGCTCGATCTCTTCCCGCTCGATCGCCAGCGCACGCTCGTCCTTGTCGACGCCGTGACGGTTGAACACGCGCACTTCGACGATCGTGCCCTGCACGCCCGGGGGCACGCGGAGCGAGGTATCGCGGACGTCGGAGGCCTTTTCGCCGAAGATGGCGCGCAGGAGCTTTTCTTCCGGCGTCATCGGGCTTTCGCCCTTCGGCGTGATCTTGCCGACCAGGATGTCGCCGGCGCGGACTTCGGCGCCGATATAGACGATGCCGGCTTCGTCGAGGTTCTTCAGCGCTTCTTCCGAAACGTTCGGAATGTCGCGGGTGATTTCCTCAGGTCCGAGCTTGGTGTCGCGGGCCATCACCTCGAACTCCTCGATGTGGATCGAGGTGAAGACGTCGTCCTTCACGATCCGCTCGGAGAGCAGGATCGAGTCTTCGAAGTTGTAGCCGTTCCACGGCATGAACGCGACCAGCACGTTGCGGCCGAGCGCGAGCTCGCCGAGATCGGTCGAGGGACCGTCGGCGATGATGTCGCCCTTCCTGACGATGTCGCCGACCTTCACCAGCGGACGCTGGTTGATGCAGGTCGACTGGTTGGAGCGCTGGTACTTCATCAGCCGGTAGATATCGACGCCCGACTTGGTGGGATCGAGATCCTCGGTGGCGCGGATCACGACGCGGGTGGCGTCGATCTGGTCGATCACGCCGGAACGGCGCGCGGCGATCGCAGCGCCCGAGTCACGGGCGACCACGCCTTCCATGCCGGTGCCGACGAACGGCGCCTCGGCGCGAACCAGCGGCACCGCCTGGCGCTGCATGTTCGAGCCCATCAGCGCGCGGTTGGCGTCGTCGTTCTCGAGGAACGGGATCAGCGCCGCGGCCACCGAAACCAGCTGCTTCGGCGACACGTCCATGTAGTCGACCTTGTCGGGCGTGATCGGCAGCACTTCGCCGGCGTGACGGCAGACGATCGAGGTCTTCGGTGAAGCGGCCCTTGGCGTCGAGCGGCACGTTGGCCTGCGCGACGCGATAGCGGCCCTCCTCCATCGCCGAGAGATACACCACCTCGTCGGTGACGCGGCCGTCCTTGACCTTGCGATAGGGCGTCTCGACGAAGCCGTACTTGTTGACGCGCGCGAACGTCGCCAGCGAGTTGATCAGGCCGATGTTCGGGCCTTCCGGCGTCTCGATCGGGCAGATGCGGCCGTAATGCGTCGGATGCACGTCGCGCACCTCGAAGCCGGCGCGCTCGCGGGTCAGACCGCCCGGTCCAAGCGCCGAGAGACGGCGCTTGTGGGTGATTTCCGACAGCGGGTTGGTCTGGTCCATGAACTGCGACAGCTGCGAGGAGCCGAAGAACTCGCGCACCGCGGCGGCCGCCGGCTTGGCGTTGATCAGGTCCTGCGGCATCACGGTGTCGATATCGACGCTGGACATGCGCTCCTTGATCGCGCGCTCCATGCGCAGCAGGCCGATGCGGTACTGGTTCTCCATCAGCTCGCCGACCGAGCGCACACGGCGGTTGCCGAGATGGTCGATGTCGTCGATCTCGCCCTTGCCGTCGCGCAGGTCGACCAGCGTCTTGATGACGGCGAGGATGTCTTCCTTGCGCAGCGTGCGATGGGTGTCGGGCGCGTCGAGTTCGAGGCGCATGTTCATCTTGACGCGGCCGACCGCGGACAGGTCGTAGCGCTCGCTGTCGAAGAACAGCGACTGGAACATGGTCTGCGCCGAGTCGATGGTCGGCGGCTCGCCGGGACGCATCACGCGATAGATGTCGAACAGCGCGTCTTCACGCGTCATGTTCTTGTCGGCGTGCAGCGTGTTGCGGATGTAGGCGCCGACATTGACGTGGTCGATGTCGAGCAGCGGCAGTTCCTTGTAGCCCTGCTCGTTGAGCGCCTTCAGCGACTTCTCGGTGAGTTCCTCGCCGGCTTCGGCGTAGATTTCACCGGTCTTCGGATTGACGAGGTCCTCGGCGAGATAGTTGCCGACCAGCTCCTCGTCCGACAGGCGCAGCGCCTTGAGGCCCTTTTCCTGCAACTGGCGCGCGCGCGCACGGTCAGCTTCTTGCCGGCCTCGAGCACGACCTTGCCGGTGTCGGCGTCGATCAGGTCGTTGATGGTCGAGTAGCCGCGGAAACGGGTGGCGTCGAACGGCACGCGCCAGCCTTCCTTGGCGCGCTTGTAGCTGATCTTCTTGTAGAAGGTGGACAGGATCGTCTCGCCGTCGAGACCGAGCGCGTACATCAGCGAGGTCACGGGGATCTTGCGGCGGCGGTCGATGCGCGCGAACACGATGTCCTTGGCGTCGAACTCGATGTCGAGCCAGGAACCGCGATACGGAATCACGCGCGCGGCAAACAACAGCTTGCCGGACGAATGGGTCTTGCCCTTGTCGTGGTCGAAGAACACGCCGGGCGAACGGTGCATCTGCGAGACGATGACGCGCTCGGTGCCGTTGACGACGAAGGTGCCGTTCATGGTCATGAGCGGGATATCGCCCATGTAGACGTCCTGCTCCTTGATGTCCTTGACCGACTTGGCGCCGGTTTCCTCGTCGATATCGAACACGATCAGGCGCAGCGTCACCTTCAGCGGCGCGGCATAGGTCATGCCGCGCTGGCGGCACTCGTCGACGTCATATTTCGGCGGCTCGAATTCGTAGCGGACGAATTCCAGCATCGAGGTGCCGGAGAAATCCGAGATCGGGAACACCGAGCGGAACACCGCCTGCAGGCCCTCGTCCAGCCGGCCGCCGACGGGCTCGTCGACCATCAGGAACTGGTCATAGGACGCCTTCTGAACCTCGATGAGGTTCGGCATCTCGGCGACTTCCTTGATGTGTCCGAAGAACTTGCGAACGCGTTTGCGACCGGTGAATGTCTGCTGCGCCATCGTGGCCTCTCATTTTCGTCGCCCTTGGGGGCGAACCTTCCGAAGCGCGACTGCCATCGCCCCCGGGTTGAATTTCAGATCGCTTCGAAAGGAACGAAGCCCAATTTCAGGAATTAAGTCCTGAATCCGTACTCCAGACCTTCAAAACGCAAAACGACGCGCGGGGCGCATGACTGCACCCGCCCGTCACAACCTTTTCGCTTCACGGACTGAAAAAGCCCGAAATCTGACTGTCTCCCAACGGCTTACGCCAGGAACCCTGCCGTCCCCGCCGCCAACCGTGTTTTCCTGCTGCCGCCCCGATATGGGACGGCAATCGTGGAGATTCGAGGGTTAACCCTGCGAATCCCCACACATTCTTGTGTACGACGTGCGTCCGGGCACCCCATCGCACGACTTTTGCGTCGATCCCGGGTCGCTCGACGCTCAGCCGGGATTTCGCCTCGAGTAACCCGCGTTACTTCAGCTCGACCTTGGCGCCAGCCTTTTCGAGCTGGGCCTTGACCTTGTCGGCCTCGTCCTTGTTCACGCCTTCCTTGACCGGCTTGGGCGCGCCTTCGACGAGGTCCTTGGCTTCCTTGAGGCCCAGGCCGGTGATGGCGCGGACTTCCTTGATGACTTCGATCTTCTTCTCGCCGGCGGCGGCGAGGACGACCGTGAACTCGGTCTTTTCTTCAGCCGGAGCGGCGGCAGCGCCGCCAGCGGCCGGACCGGCCACCGCAACGGCGGCAGCGGCGGACACGCCCCACTTTTCTTCGAGGAGCTTTGCGAGCTCGGCGGCTTCGAGCACGGTGAGGCTCGAGAGGTCGTCGACGATTTTCTGTAAGTCAGCCATTGATCTGTTTCCTTAAACGTATTGGTTCGAACCAGGTTTGATTTGCGAAGGGGTCAGGCCGCTTCGCTCTTTGAGGCATAGGCCTGAACGACGCGCGCGAGCTTGGCCGCGGGCGCAGTGGAGAGCTGAGCGATCTTGGTCGCCGGCGCCACCAGGAGGCCGACAATCTTTCCGCGCAGTTCATCGAGCGACGGCAGCGAGGCAAGCGCCTTCACGCCGTTCGACATTCAGGACGGTTTTACCCATCGAGCCGCCGAGAATGACGAACTGTTCGTTCGCCTTGGCGAATTCGATGGCAACCTTCGGCGCCGCTACCGGATCGTTTGAAGTCGCGATCACGGTCGGCCCCTTCAACAGGGAGCCGATGGCAACGACGTCCGTGCCTTCAAGAGCAATTTTGGCGAGACGGTTCTTCGAGACCTTCACCGACGCGCCCGCCTGCTTCATCTGCATGCGCAGCTTCTGCATCTGGGCCACGGTGAGGCCGGAATAGTGGGCGACGACTGCGACGCTGGTGGTCTTGAACAGACCCGTTCAGCGCCTCAACCGCGTCCTTTTTGCCGCTCTTTCCACAGCAAGCTCTCTCCGGTTGGCGGCCTTCGCGCAAGAGGCGAGGACCGCCGGGTTACACCCATCGTCTCGCCCAAAACCTGACCTCTAGACACCAGTCCTCAGGACACGCCGGGCAAGACGACATTTGAAAAGCCTGCCCTCCCGAACCCAGATGGCGCGGGGTGTCGAGGTTCGAACCAAATCAGCCCATGGCGCCGCGCGAGGCGACGTTGAAGCGAAATCCGGTCTTCACCCGTCTATGCAGGCCGTAAGATTAAGCCGTTGAAGAAACTTGCGTTTCGTCGCGGGCGCCTGCAGTCTTGGACAGGATCGAGGCCATCCGGCAAGCCGAAAGACCCCTGCCGCATTCCACCGAAGCGATGGGTTTTCCTTCCTTTCGAGCAATCCATGCGGATGTCCTGAAAGGAATGATCTCCTACCGTATCGGGTTTTCGGAATGCGAGCACAGACGTGCCAGCAACGGCCAGCACGCCCGGAAGCCGATTGTTTAACGAGTCTTGTCCGGCTTGCCAAGGGCAAAATTTCGCCGCGCCGCAATTTGGGACCACGAAGGGTCCAAATTTCTTTGACCCGATCTGTCACACCGGACCGCCTCGCTCGTCTTGGCCGCAGGAGGTTCCCATGCGGCGTCCGATAGCAGCCGTTTTGGCGGTACTCGACCGCTGTCTCAACGGATTGATGATGCTGCTGGCCGGCGCGGCCTGGTACGCGAGCGTGCCGGGCGTGTCCGAGACCGGTCCTTACAACCCGCACTTCATCCAGGACATCGGCGCAGCGTTCCTTGTCGCCGGTCTGCGCGCTTGCCGCACGCGTCTGGCGGCCCCGGTATTGGCCCGCGGCGGTTGCCGGCGCAGGCTTCCTGGCACGCCCACGCCCTGCTTCATCTCGCGATGATCGTGCCGGGGCACTGACCATTATGCCGCCTTCGACCTGGATCGCCATCGTGCTGCCGTCGGCGCCCTCGCCCTCTATTCTCCGCCTTCCCTGACCTCAGGAGAACGCGTGATGCGTAGCTTGGATCGACGCGCCATCGCTGTCGCGCACACGAGCAAGCTGTCACGGCTAGCGATGTCGCGTCTGTCTCCGTGCATCATGAACGGTCTGAGCCTCAGCCGACGCGCGCTCACCGCGTCACCGCATAAGGCCAGCGGCTTGCCGGCAAAATACGCCTCGAGATTGGCGATCACGCAGTCCTGCATCGCCACGATGCGACTCCAGCGTGTGGCCGCCGATATGCGGGGTCAGCACGACGTTCGGCAACGCGGTCAGCGCGTCCGGCGCATGCGGCTCCTTCGCGTACACGTCGAGGCCGGCGCCGGCGATGGTCTGGTCGGTCAGCGCCGCGACCAGCGCCTGCTGATCGATCACCGAGCCGCGCGAGATGTTGACGACGTAGCCGTCCTTGCCGAGCTTGTTGCAGGATATCGGCATCGACGGCGTGATGGGTGTCGCTGCCGGCGCGAACCGCGACCATCAGGACGCTGCACCATTCCGCCAGCGCTTCGAGCGTCGGAAAATATTGATAGGGCACGTCGTGCCGGCTGCGGCTGAAATAGCCGACCTCGGTCTCGAAGGCCGCGACGCGCGCCGCGATCTTGCGGCCGATCTCGCCCATGCCGTAGACGCCGACTCTGCGGCCGAGCATGCCGGCCTGCGGGCGCATCATCGGCGACGGTTTTGCCGCCGCCCAGCTGCCGCTCCGCACATAGTCGTCGGCCACGCAGCAATCGCCGCGTGGCCGCCAGCATCAGCGTCACCGCGATGTCGGCGACCGAAGCCGCGTTCGCGCCCGGGCTGTGACCGACCGCGATGCTGCGCTTCGCCGCGGCCGCCAGATCGACGCCGTCATAGCCGGTGCCGTAACAGACGATGGCGCCGAGCTTCGGCATCAGTGTCCATCGCGTCGCCGCCGAGCGGCGTGCCGCCCGCCGTGATCATCGCGCGAATGTCCGGCGAGCTGTTCGGCGGAGAACACTTCGTTCGGCGGCTTGCCGGCCGCATCCAGCAGTTCGAAGCGTTCGCCGAAGCGCACCATCTGGGCCTTTGGGAAACGCGAATAGATCAGGACCTTCTCGGGCATTGTTGTTCTTTCTCTGGCTCAAGATCCGGCGCAGGCGACGATTACGCGAAATCGCCGTCAAACGCGAAGGGCGGAACCGGTCGACCCGATTCCGCCCTTGTTCATTCACGTCGGTTCGCAACGGACTTAGCCGAGCAGCGTGCCCGGCTCGACCTTGACGCCCGGGCCCATGGTGGAGGAGACCGCCACGCGCTGGATGTAGGTGCCCTTGGCGCCGGCGGGCTTTGCCTTGGCGACCGCGTCCGCGAGCGCCTTGACGTTCTGCACCAGCTTCTCTTCCGAGAACGAGGCCTTGCCGACGCCGGCCTGCACGATGCCGGCCTTCTCGACGCGGAATTCGACCGAGCCGCCCTTGGCGCCCTTCACGGCGTTGGCGACGTCCATCGTCACGGTGCCGATCTTCGGGTTCGGCATCATGCCGCGCGGGCCGAGCACCTTACCGAGGCGGCCGACCAGCGGCATCATGTCGGGGTGGCGATGCAGCGGTCGAAGTCGATCGTGGCCGCCCTGCACCTTCTCGACCAGGTCCTCGGCGCCGACGACGTCAGCACCCGCCGCCTTGGCTTCTTCCGCCTTGGCGCCGCGCGCGAACACGCCGACGCGCAAGGTGCGGCCGGTGCCGTTCGGCAGAGTGACGACGCCGCGAACCATCTGGTCGGCGTGACGCGGATCGACGCCGAGATTGATCGCGATCTCGATCGTCTCGTCGAACTTCGACTTGGCGCGTTCCTTGACCATCTTGATGGCATCCGCGAGCGGATAGAGCTTCTCGCGATCGACGCCCTCGCGGGCCTTCTTCAAACGTTTTCCGATTGCCATGGCCCGTTACCCCGCAACTTCAAGACCCATCGAACGGGCGGAGCCCTCGACCATCTTCATGGCCGACTTCGATGGGATCGCAATTGAGATCCTTCATCTTCTTCTCGGCGATCTCGCGCACCTGCGCTTTGGTCACCTGGCCGGCCTTGTCGCGGCCCGGAGCTTTCGAGCCGGACTGGATCTTGGCGGCCTGCTTGAGGAAGTAGGACATCGGCGGCGTCTTCATCTCGAAGGTGAACGAACGATCGGCGTAGATCGTGATCACCACCGGGATCGGGGTGTTCTTCTCTTCCTTCTGCGTCTGCGCGTTGAACGCCTTGCAGAATTCCATGATGTTGAGACCGCGCTGACCAAGCGCGGGACCGATCGGGGGCGAAGGATTCGCCGCACCGGCCGGCACCTGCAATTTCAGGTATCCGGTCACTTTCTTTGCCATGTATCACTCCTCATGTTGTCCGGACCGATCCGGAAGCTTCACAGGACCGTGGTGCGGTTCAACGGACGGCTGGCGACCGTCCATCTCCTCCCACGGCTCTTCATACGCGACGCGAGCCTCGCGCTCGCCGTGCGCGACGGCAATTACGCTGATCAGACCTTCTCGACCTGACCGAATTCCAGTTCGACCGGCGTGGCGCGGCCGAAGATCGACACCGCGACCTTCACGCGCGAGCGCGCCTCGTCGATTTCCTCAACCACGCCGGAGAACGACGCGAACGGCCCATCGGCCACGCGGACGTTCTCGCCGATCTCGAACGACACCGACGCCTTCGGCCGTTCGACGCCTTCCTGCACCTGGTGCAGGATCCGCATCGCCTCGGCTTCGGAGATCGGCATCGGCTTGTTTTCGGCGCCGAGGAAGCCGGTGACCTTCGGGCGTGTTCTTGATCAGATGAAACGCCTCGTCGGTCAGCTTCATCTTCACCAGCACGTAGCCCGGGAAGAACTTGCGCTCGGCGTCGATCTTGCGGCCGCGGCGCACCTCGGTGACCTTTTCGGTCGGCACCAGCACCTGCTCGAACAGTTCCTCGAGCCCGCGCTGCTTCGCCTGCTCGCGGATCGATTCCGCGACCTTCTTTTCGAAGTTCGAATAGGCGTGAACGATGTACCAGCGCTTGTCCATCGGTTTGAGTTCCGGCGCTCATCAGTGGATGCCCAGCAAGAAGGTGACGACGATAGCGGATGATCTGATCCGCGGCGAAGAAGAAGATCGAAGCCAGCGCCACCATCACGAACACCATGATCGTGGTGATCGTCGTCTCGCGGCGCGTCGGCCAGGTGACCTTGGCGGTCTCCGAGCGCACTTCCTGCAGGAATTTGAACGGGCTGAAAGCCATCGTTGGTTATCCGCGTCCGTCGTGAGACGATTGTCAGAGTTTAAGCGAATCCGAACAGCCCTCTAGCGCCCAGCCCTCTCTCGAAGGATGAGCCGGCAAGCGGGCTCGATTGTTCGGGGAATTTCAAAGCCGCGCCGGATATCCGTCATAAGCGGGCCGGCAGCAGGTGGCGGGTATCTACTGCCAGTCGCGGCCAAAGGTCAAGGTAGGCGGGAACTGGCGCGAATTGATTCCAGAGCCCTTTTGGCTGCCCCGTACCGCCATCAAGGTCGAGCCACAAGCCGAATCGCCTCGGTCTGTCGGGGTTATCCCCACCGATGCGACAGCCACGGCCGCAGCAACGGTTCGGATTCTGCTCGCTCTCCCATTCGCCTTGTGCGGCGCATGGCGAGATCTACCAACATTTCGACTAACCTTGTCGGAGCAAGACTTACCCTTGCCCTGGGGCTGTGCGTGTCGATCGAAGGGAGAAGTCATGCCAAACTTGGATGAGACAGATTACGCCAGAACGTGCCTACTATCTCTGGAGCGCCGATGGTCACCCGGAGGGCAAGGCGGATGTTTATTGGCTGAATGCTCAGCGGGACAGTTCTGGCGACGTCGGTTAGAAAGCTCAAGCGGCGGCTCTGCCACCACAGCGCCCATGGATCCAGCATCGGCCTACGACGAAGCCCAAGCATTAAAAAGAGCTGAAGCTCGCCGACTGCGGACCGAAGAAAGAGCAAAACCCGCGCGGCGTAATGGTTCCGGCGGCGATCCCCGTCGCGCACGACGCTGTTTGACGACGCCATCGCCAGCTGTCGGTGGACGGCCGCGCCATCCGTTGCCATCAGCTTGCCGACACGGGTTTTTGGGCTGCAGAAACCGTCGAAGGCCGCCACCATGTTGATTTAGCTGGCAGGAGTGGCAGGGCTCGAACCTGCGACCCCCGGTTTTGGAGACCGGTGCTCTACCAATTGAGCTACACTCCTGCAGGGAACCGGCGTCGCCGCCGATCCGCGCCGTTTCAAGCATAGGCGATGCCCCGATTGCAAGGGCGAAGCGGTAACCGCTGATCCGCACCTAGTTTGCACGCCACCTGTCGGCCGGCGCAAACCGGTGGTCGTTGCGGAGAACGCGTTCAACCGGCGTTCTACGCCAGACTTGCGCCATCCACATCTGCCACCGAACAACAAGAGCAACACGGAGAGACCATGAACGCGCAAACCGCCGCCAGGCACGCCGCCGCCCCGCAGACCCCGTCCCTGCCCGACGCCAAGCCGGAATCGCTCGGGTCTTTCCCCGTCCGGCTGCAGCGCATGTCGGACGCCTTCAAGCGCGAGGTCGACAAGGGAACCCTGCCCGGCGTCGACCGTGATGGTGGCGCGGCGCGGCCAGATCGGCTGGTTCGACGCGATCGGCCGGCAAAGCCCGGCGGCCAGCGCGCCGATGGCGCACGACACGCATCTTCCGCATCTTCTCGATGACCAAGCCGATCGTCTCGGTCGGCATCATGATGCTGATCGAGGACGGTCACTTCCTGCTCAGCGATCCCGTCGCAAAATTCATTCCGGAATTTGCCGAGCCAGAAGGTCGGCGTCGAGAACAACGGCAAGCTCGACCTCGTACCGGTGAAGCGGCAGATGACGGTCCAGGATCTGCTGCGGCACACCTCGGGCCTGACCTACGACCACACCGGCAACGGCCTCGTGCAGCAGCTCTACCAGCAATCGCGGCTGCGCAGCCGCAAGATCACCAACGCCGAACACGCCACCATGATCGCCAGCATGCCGCTGATCTGCCAGCCGGGCGCGGAATGGAACTACAGCCGCTCCACCGACATCCTCGGCCGCATCATCGAGGTCGTCTCCGGCAAGTCGCTCGGCGCGTTCCTGACCGAACGCATCCTGGCGCCGCTGCAGATGGCCGAGACCGCGTTCCACACCGGCGAAGAAAATGCCGGCCGTCTCGCCGAAGCCGTTCCCGACCGATCCCTGGACCGGCGACAAGGTGCAGCTCTTCAACATGCTGGAGAAGCCGGTGATGGAATCCGGCGGCGGCGGGCTGGTCTCGACCACGATGGATTATGCCGCGGTTCTGCCAGATGCTGCTCAACGGCGGCGCGCTCGACGGCAACAGGATCATCGGCCGCAAGACGCTGGAGCTGATGGCGTCCGATCATCTCGGCCCCGAGCGTCAAGGTCGACTCGCCGCTGATGCCGGCCGGTCACGGCTTTGGCCTCGGCTTCGCCGTCCGCACCCACGCGCGGCATGGCGCCGTTCCCGGGCTCGCTCGGCCAGTTCTTCTGGAGCGGCATGGCCGGCACGTTCTTCTGCATCGATCCGGCGGAAGACCTGTTCGCGGTGTTCATGATGCAGGGCCCCGGCCAGCGCGAATATATCCGGCTCGATGCTGCGGAACCTGGTGTACGCGGCGGTGGATGAGGTCGAGCCACGGTCACTCCGCCGTCATGCCCCGGGCATGCGCGGGCATCCAGCGTCCGTGACGTTCATGAAGAAGCGTGGATGCGCCGGGCAAGCCCGGCCATGACGGTGCTTGACGCGCGACATCAACTGATCGTCGCGCCGCCGTCGATCACGATGGTCTGGCCGGTCATGAAGTCGCCGGCCGTCGAGCCCATGAACACCGCGGCGCCCGCGATCTCGTCGGGCACGCCGATGCGCAGCAGCGGCGAGCGCGCGGTCGAGGCCTTCAGCGTCTCCGGATTGTCCCACAGCGCCTTGGCAAAATCGGTCTTGATCAGGCCGGGCGCGATGCAGTTCACGCGGATATTGTGCTTGCCGTATTCGCAGGCGAGATTGCGCGCGAGCTGCATGTCGGCGGCCTTCGAGATCGCGTAGGCGCCGAGCACGGTCGAGCCCTTCAGGCCGCCGATCGAGGACACGATGATGATCGAGCCGTCCTTGCGCTCGATCATCTGCGGCACCACCATGCGTGATCAGCCAGTTGTTGGCGACGATGTTGTTGTCCAGGATCTTGCGGAACTGGTCGTCGGAAATGCCCGCCGAGCGGACCGTAATACGGATTCGACGCGGCGTTGCAGACCAGCACGTCGATCTTGCCGAAGGCGCGGTTGGCTCTCGTCGACGAGGTTCTGCAGATTTTCCTTGCTCGAAATGTTCGCGGCGATCGCAAGCCGCGGTGCCCTTGCCGAACTTGTCGTTGATCTCCTTCGTCACCTGATCGCAGACGTCCTGCTTGCGCGAGGAGATCACGACCTTGGCGCCGTGCTCGGCCATCCGCTCGGCGATGGCGCGGCCGATGCCGCGCGTCGAGCCGGTGATGACGGCGACTTTTCCCGACATATCGAACAAGGTCATGTCTCTCTCCCAGATGTTGATCCAGCGGATGCCGGTTTTGATTTTTCAGGTTTGAACTAAGCAGCCTTTGCGGCTTTCGACAACTCAAGCGCGTCAAGCGAGTTTCGTCTCCGGCGGCACGACCTCCGGTCCCGCCGGCTGATGCATGGCGTTGTGCGAGGCGTCCGCGATCCACGGCTGCTGGTTGACCATCGGCAGCCGCCAGCCGCTGATGGCCGGCGCTTGCGAGATGATCGAGCCGCGTCACCGAACAATTGTCGATGTCGAAGGCGAGGCCTTTTTCCGGCTGACCGCCGAGCGCAAGACCGACGGCCGCCTTGATCGTTCCGCCATGCGCCGACGGCGATCACGTCCCTGCCGGCCTGCTCGGCGTTGATGCGCTCGATCGCGCCGCAGACGCGGTTATAGAGATCCATGAAACTCTCGCCGCCGGGCGCGGGCTCGTCGATCGCCGCAAACCAGTGGCTGCCGACCGGGCCGGCTCGCGAGAAACGCCGCGCGGTTCATGCCCCTGCCATTGGCCGAGATGCTGTTCGGCGAATGCCGCCTCGTGCGGCATGCTTGCAGGCTTTGGAAAGCCGGCGGCCCAGATCGCCTCCGCGGTCTGATGCGTGCGCTTCAGATTGCTTGCATACCAGACCGCGTTGCGCGGCAGGATCTTTCCGACCGCCTCGAACACCACGCGATCGCTGGTGTCGCAGCCGAGATCCTTCTGCCCGTAGATGCAGCCGCCATCCTCGCGCACCGGCGCATGACGCACCCACCACCATCGCGTCGCAACCGACCTGCTGGCTTTGCCTGGATTGGACATCGCCAAAACCCTTCAATACTGTTGCGCTGTCGCTGTACGTCAGAGCACGCATCGCCTCAAGTGACTTGGCATCTGAGCGTTTGAAATCTTGTTTGAAATTCCGCAAGGCGGCAAGCGCCAGACGCGAATAACTATCAGGGAGAAACTCATGGGCCGCCTCGAAGGCAAATCCGTCATCATCACCGGCGCCGGCAGCGGCATCGGACGCGCGGCGTCGCTGCTGTTCACCAAAGAAGGCGCAAAGCTGATCGCGGTCGACCGCAGCGAGGGCGTGAAGGAAACCGCAAAGCTGGTCAGCGATGCCGGCGGCACCGTCGAGGCCGTGATGGCGGATGCCGGTTCGGAAAGCGACGTGAAGGCCTTCATCGACAAGGCGGTCGTCGAAATACGGCAGGCTCGATGCGATCTGGGCCAATGCCGGCGTCAGCGGCGGGCTGGTGCCGCTCGCCGAGCAGACCGTCGAGCACTGGCAGGAAGTGCTGCGCATCAATCTGATCGGGCCGTTTCTCGCGATCAAGCATTCGATGCCGCACATGATCAAGCAGAAGTCCGGCTCGATCGTCTGCACCGCGTCGGTCGCGGGCCTGAAGGCCGGCGCCAGCGGTCATCCCTACGGCGCGAGCAAGGCCGGCGTCATCAGCCTGGTGCAGACCACGGCCTATTCGCTGTCCGGCACCGGCGTGCGCATCAACGCGGTGTGCCCGGGCCTGATCGAAACCGGCATGACCAAGCCGGTGTTCGACAACGCCAAGGAGCGCGGCACCGACGGACAAGATCGGCCAGCTCAATCCGCTTGAAGCGCGCCGGCCAGCCGCACGAACTCGCGGCGATGGGATTGTTCCTCGCCAGCGACGACGCGTCCTATGTCAACGGCCAGGCGATCCCGGTCGATGGCGGCCTCACCGCGTCGATGCCGTATGCGGGCAAGCCGATTTAGGCAGTTGCTGCTTCCCGCCGCTCCACGCAACTCGTCATACCCCGCGCATGCGGGGGTACATCCAGTGCGCTGCGGCCCTTCGATTCCATCATTCACGCCTCGGAATACTGGATCGCCCGCTGGAGTCTGTCATCGGGCGGCCATTCGGCCGACCCGTTGGCGGGCGATGACGGCTGGGATCGCAATGACGCTCTAAACACACGTTCGCGACCTCGCCGACGCGATGCGCCCGAGCGCGTTGATGAATCTTCCGCCCAAAGAGGGCGTGGGGAACGCCGGATGCCCGTTGCACCCGCGGCCTCGTGTGCACTTGGTATTGGTAGAACGCACACGAGTAACAACGAGTACACCGGAATCACCCGGCATTCCCGCACGCAATGGTTTTAACGGTTTCCTTCGAGCTCTCCCCGGTGACCGGGCTTGTTTGCCACCGTCGTCCAGCGGATATGTTTTGTCTAAGCCCGGTTGGGCCGACTTAACTCCGCGAACTTGACGCCAGCGTCGGGGCGTCAGGACCACACGACTTCGCCGTACGCTGCAACATCTCTCGTCCGCTCGCTGTTGATCGCTCACAAGTCTTTCAACTCGCCCTGCAATCCCGTCGCGCGCAAAACGCTGCCGCGTCCACCGCATCCCTCCCCGCGTCCGTGACGATCGCGATACGCCCCTCTGGTGGGGTGGGATGCGAAAAGTTCTAGATGTGATTTGGGGTGAGTGGGAACAGAAATATTTTTCGGAAAATCAGAAAATGACCTCGACAGCCCCAGAAACAGCCTATCGGGCAGTCACAGCCCGCTCGTCATGGCCGGGCTTGACCCGGCCATCCACGTCTTCCCTGCTGCGACGGAGTTAAGACGTGGCTGCCCGGCATCGCAGACAGTTTACGCAGGTCTGCGCAAAGCAGACCGCTATGGCCGAGGCGTGACGGTGAATGTGTTACGGCGCATCCGTTCAAACAACGCCGCACGTCCCCACTTCGCGCCGGCCTTCTGCGCGTATTCCCAGGAAGCCTTGCGACAGCGGCACGGTGCGCTTCGCCGACTCGATGCGCCTTGGCGTTCGCCGCGGTGCCGTCGCGGATGCGGCCGGCGATGCCCTGCGTGATGCCGGCAAGGCGGAACAGGTTGTAGGAAAAATACCAGTTCAGGTCGGGCACCGCGCGTGCCGGTGACGTTGCAGTAGATCTGCGCGGCCTCTTCCATGCTCGGAATGTTCAGCGCCTTGAGGTCGGCGTTGGCGAGACCCGGCATGGTCCATTGCATCAACAGATAGGTGAAGTCGGCCATGGGATCGCCGAGCGTCGACAATTCCCAGTCCAGCACCGCCTGCACCCGCGGTTCGGTGGCATGGAAGATCATGTTGTCGAGGCGGTAGTCGCCGTGGACGATCGAAACGCGCTCCTGCTCCGGCACGGTCTTCGGCAGCCACTCGGCGAGCTTCTCGAATTCCGGAATGTGCTGGGTCTCGGACGCGCGGTATTGCTTGGTCCAGCGATCGACCTGGCGCGCGAAATAATTGCCGGGCTTGCCGAAATCGCCGAGCCCGATCGCTTCCGGATCGAAGATGTGCAGTTTCGCCAGCGTCTCGATCTTGCTGGTGAAGATCTTGCGCCGCGCTGTCCGGCGTCTGGCTCGGCAGCGTGGGATCCCAGAACACCCGGCCCTCTTCCATCGACATGATGTAGAAGGCGGCGCCGATCACGCCGTCGTCGGTGCACAGCGCATAGGCCTTCGCGACCGGAAAGCCCTGCTTGCTCGAGCGCGGCGATGACGCGGAATTCGCGGTCGACCGCATGCGCCGACGGCAGCAATTTGCCGAACGGCTTGCGGCGCATCACATAGGAACGGCCCGGCGTATCGAGCCGGTAGGTCGGGTTGGACTGGCCGCCCTTGAACTGCAGGACGGTCAGCGGCCCCTGATAGCCTTCGACATGTTCGCGCATCCAGCCGTCGAGGCGCGCCTCGTCGATGCGATGCCGCTCCTCGACTGCCCTTGGTGCCCGAAAATTCTTCGTCTTTCCTGACGCCGTCCGCCACGATGACGCTCCTTCAGTTTCTTCTTGACTTTGGGGAGCGCCATCGTGAGCGTTCCCGTTAGTGCGTAGCGGAGTTTGCATACTTCCGAAGTTCAAGTCTGGCAATGGCGCGGTTATGGACCTCGTCCGGACCGTCCGCCAGGCGCATGCGTGCGCATGCGAGGCGTAGTCCCGCGCCAGACCGGCCTCGTCGGAGACGCCGGCGCCGCCATAGGCCTGGATCGCGTTGTCGATGATCTTCAGCGCCATGTTGGGCGCCGCCACCTTGATCATGGCGATCTCGAGCTGCGCGGTCTTGTTGCCGACCTTGTCCATCATGTCGGCGGCCTTCAGGCACAGCAGGCGGTTCATCTCGATATCGGTGCGGGCTTCGGCGATGCGCTGTTCCCAGATCGAATGCTCGATGATCTTCTTGCCGAACGCGGTGCGCGACGACAGCCGCTTCACCATCTTCTCCAGCGCCTCCTCGGCCTTGCCGATGGTGCGCATGCAGTGATGGATGCGGCCGGGACCGAGACGGCCCTGCGCGATCTCAAAGCCCCTGCCCTCGCCGAGCAGGATGTTTTCCGGCGGGAACGCGGACGTTCTCCAGCAGCACCTGGGCGTGGCCGTGCGGCGCATCGTCGAAGCCGAACACCGGCAGCATCTTCTCGACCTTGATGCCGGGGGTGTCGAGCGGCACCAGGATCTGCGACTGCTGCTGGTGGCGCGCCGCGCTTCGGATCGGTCTTGCCCATCAGGATCGCGATCTTGCAGCGGGGATCGCCGACGCCCGACGACCACCATTTGCGGCCGTTGATGACGTAGTGATCGCCGTCGCTTCTCGATGCGGGTCTCGATGTTGGTGGCGTCCGACGACGCCACCGCCGGCTCCGTCATCAGGAAGGCGGAGCGGATCTCGCCGTCCATCAGCGGCCGCAGCCACTTCCGCTTCTGCTCCTTGGTGCCGTAGCGCATGAACACTTCCATGTTGCCGGTATCGGGCGCGGAGCAGTTGAACACTTCCGAGGCCCAGGCGATGTGGCCCATCTCTTCGGCGCAGCAGCGCGTATTCGAGGTTGGTCAATCCCGCGCCGCGGAATTCGTCGTCCTCATGCGCCGATCGGCGGCATGAACATGTTCCAGAGGCCTTCGGCCTTCGCCTTCTTCTTCAGGTCCTCCAGGATCGGGATCACCTTCCAGCGCGGGCCCTCTGCGTCCTGCTGCTTGTAGATCGGCACCGCGGGCCGGACATGCGTGTTCATGAACGACCTGCACGCGGTTCGAGCCATTCCTTCTGGCGGTCAGACATATTGAAGTCCATGGGACGCTCCTCACCTTGTTTGCGAAATTGTTGGGCCGCACTGTCTGCCCGCCGCTCGTTGGCCGCAAGACTATTTTGCGCATCGCGCGGCGATGGCGGCCGGCGCGGATCGTGCCGGACTGCGATGCGTCAAACGTGCATTGACATTTCCGGCCCTTCAAACGATAGTTTCATACAACTGTTTGAATTGCAACTCCCGCACACGGGAGGCCATGATATGCCGAGCGATCAGACCCGGTCCGCCATCCTCGCCGCCGCCGAACGGCTTTACGCCGATCGCGGCTTCGGCGACGTGACGCTGCGCGACATCGTCGCGGAAGCGGACGTCAATCTCGCGGCGGTGAACTATCATTTCGGCTCCAAGGACGAGTTGATCGCGGAGCTGTTCGTCACCCGCAGCCTCGCCACCAACCGCGAGCGGCTCAACGAATTGAAGGCGGCGGAAGAAAACGGCGGCGGCCGCGCCGCCGATCGACGCCATCCTGCGCGCGCTGGTGGGCCCGACCCTGCGCGGCTGCCTCGGCCCCGACCGCGAAGGCTCGACCGCGGCGCGCTTCATGATCCGCGCCTCGATCGAATCGGTGCCGCCGATCCGCCGCATCAAGAACCGCGAGGTCGACCATTTGCGGAAATTCGCCGCCGCGATGCGCCGCGCGATGCCCGGCCGCGACGACGTCGAGCTCTATTGGGGCCTGCATTTCGCGCTCGCGATGTCGCACCACACCATCCGCGAGCGAGAGCGGCTGACGAAACTGTCGGAAGGACAATGCGACCTCAACGACGTCGCCGGCATCGATCGAGGTCGCGTCGTCGGTGGCGGTCGCTGGCGCTGACCGGTGGCGAGGGCGCAAGATCGCGCCGAGAGGGTCAACGCGGCAGCGCGCGCGCTGGGGTCGCGGCTCCGCGACTTCAGCACCGCCTGAGCGCGAGGCAGGCTGCGCCGACGCTGAAATCCGAGGTCGAAATCAGCGTCCGTAAACTTTCGGCGGACATCTGGGCGGGCCAAAAGATAGCCTCTGGAGCAGATCACAGCCGAGTTCTTCTCAGAAGCGCGTCGTGCTCACTGGTCTCCGACACCCTCGGCCAAGACACGAAGACCGCAGGATTGCGCAAGCGAAATCATTCCACCGAGAAGCCTGCGACGCTTGTCGTGTTGGTCGAGGAAGCCCCGGTCGATTTTTACGACGTTGCACGTCAGCCGCCGAAGGTAACCGAGATTGGCGTGGCCAGCGCCAAAATCATCGATCCACAGTTCGACACCAAGATCCTTCAGGCCGAAAGTGCATTCCTGAACGGTGTTCGACCGTTCGGAGCGAGCAAGCCTTCCGTCAACTCAAGAATGAGATCGCTGCGGGCGCAAGGCCGGTATCGCGCAGAACGCGCGGTCACCGTCGTTACAAGGGAAGGCTGGCTCAAATTGAGCGGTGAAAGATTGACACTGATCTGTACGGGATCGGGCCAGGCGGTGGCTTCCCGCAAGCGTGAAGCAAGACCCACTCCGTCAACGGACCGATAAGTCCGCCGTCTTCCGCTATGGGAATAAACTCGCGCGGCGGACATTTCCCCTGATCGGGTCGTTCCAGCGCAGCAGCGCCTCGCAGGCGATCAGGCGCCTCGTGCAGGTATCGTAGATCGGCTGGTAGTTCAGGTGGAGATGACCAGCATGCATCGCCACCGCACGTCGTTAGCAAGATTTGCAGCCTGTCGAAGCGCTTGCAGGCCGACGATCTTCGCGCTTTTTTCCGAGTGGCGACCGGAGACGACGCCGTCTCACTTCTTCAGGATGATCGTCATACAGACGAGGTATTCCAAGTCCGGCGCTCTTTGCAGCATAGAGCGCCTTGTCGGCGTGCGACAATAGCGCCTCAGGTCTGTTTGCATGCGCGGGCGCGCAGGCAATGCCAATGCTGACGCCGACGTTCGCTTCAGCCGTATTGGTCAAGTTCATATTTGCCGTCGAGCGCAATGGTCACGCCGGTGCGCCGTGGCGACGGCCTCCGGGAGGCGGAGTGCGCCTGTGCAACAAAATGGCGAATTCGTCGCCGCCCAGACGGGCCGCCGTGTCACCCTTGCGCAGATTGGCGAGAAGGCGGCGCCCAACCTCCTTGAGCAGCAGGTCACCGGCGGCGTGACCAAGGTCATCATTGACTCTTTGAAGCCGTCGAGGTCCAGGCAGAGCAAGTGCGGACGGACTATCCCTCTCGCGCGGTCGCCAGAACTTCGTCGAGACGCTCATTGAACAGCAGTCGATTGGGAAGCTCGGTCAGGACATCGTGCTGTGCAAGGAACTCGATACGGATTCCTGCGCGTCGTCGCTCGGTTATGTCCTCATAGGTACACACCCATCCGCCGTCCTCGAGCGGTTGATGGTAGATTGCAATCAACCGACTGTCGCCGAGTTCCTGAAGGAAAGTGCCTGGCCGACGGCCGTCGATGTGCGCTCTCGTTCCCGATAGATGTCTTCGACCGAGCGTCCCGGATAGCTGCCGACGGCACAGCTATTGGCGAGGATATCGTAGAAGCGCATCCCCTTACGTGCAGCGACGCCATCGGCTGACCATAGATGAGGCAGAATTGCTCGTTAACCAACCGCAGGCGGTCCTGGGCGTCGTAGAGGCAGATGCCCTGAGGCATGCTTGACGATCAGCCCGCTCGAAGCGCTGAAGCGAAAAGTTCCCGTGGGGCAAAGCGCCGCGACAGATCTGCACCATCGGGCCAACATATGAAAACAGCCGAGACAGCTTGCGATGTGCTGTATCGGCGTGTTGTACGGCGTACTTGAATAGCGGCATCTGCATGGAGCGCCGTTGCATGCACATGTGCATGAAAAACAATCGCTGAACTCAATCAGGAAAGGCTTCCTGACGTGCTTAATCGCAGGCTGCAGCTGGACACCGAATGAGCCCGCAATTCGGTGACTATTCGTAACGCCAAGTGCTTTGATTTTAGGCATCTAAGCGGCTGGCCGGATCATCGTGACGGACACAACTCCCGGCCTGCAGATTGACCGCTGGCGAGGCGCAGAACAATGCTGCGCCCGCCAAAACCGGCGGCGAAGCGAGACGCGCGCTACTTCAAATCGAGATGCTTGTGGCTCCAAAATTGCGGAGGACATCATTTCTTGATCGCGAGCGCGATAGAGATAGGCAAGCATCGCGTCAGACGTCTTCGCCGGGAGTGCGTCGATCTGGCGGCATCGCCCCGTGTTTGGAACCATGCCTTCCCTGAGTTCAGCCTGCCAGCTCCTGCGCGCACAAAACCGGGCGTAGATATCGCGCATCGGCTGGGCTTGCTTCGAGCCGGGCTTTCGCCGGTGGGGCTTCGATGGCGTGACAGCGGCCGCAATTTTGCTGAAGGATGACGCCGTTGCCTCTGCCCTTTGAGCCGATCGGAGTCGGCGGCACTTGCGGTCGCGGAAAAATTGCACACTACGCAGTCCGTGGCATGGCGATCAGGCTCGGGGCGTGACAAGGAAAAACGCGCGCACCATCTGGTTCAAGTCTCCCGGGTCAGCAAGGGATGCGGCTGATGCGATCGGGACAGGCACCGTCGGGGGAAGATACCGCGACAATCAGCAATGGCATGGCGGCCCCACGGAAAACATCACGGCCGACGTGACCGCCGCCTGCACGGGACGCGATGGCGTGATCTCCGGGATCCTAAAGCTCGTCGCGCGCGTGAGCGGCGAGCGGATATCTTGCCATCAATTGCAGGCAACCACACGTGCCCCCTGCCGGCGCATCACGCTCATGATGTTTCGGACTCCTTTGGAACGTCCGACGCCCGCTCGTCGCCCTCAACCGCGGCAGCGCAGCAAACCCAGAACCCGAGAAGCCGTGGCCGGATTGACGCAGATCAGCCATATGTCAGGTAGCCTGGACATAGCGTTAAGTATCGGCCAGAGACTGTCTCGAAACATCAACGACGACCGCGCGGACAAATCATTTTAGATGGAGCCAATTTTAGGCAGCGGCCGCACTACGACGATTTTGACCCCAAGACCATCTGCCGAGCGCACGGCGAAGGAAAGACGGTGTCGCCATATCACCAGCAACCAGATCGTGTTCGCAGGGCGAGCCTGCGGACACGATCTTCTGCATCCAGAAAGGCAGGGTCAAGGTTGTCGTCCTGTCTCGAGCAGGGCAAGGAGGCGGTCGTCGGGATTCTGGGCACTAGGCCAGTTCTTCGGCGAAGGCGTGTCTGGACGGCCACCCGCTCCGGGATCTCGCACGACGACCGCGCTGGAAGATCGCGCCATCACCGCCATCACGAAGACCGCGATGCTCGCGGCCCTTCGCCGCGAGCCGAAGTTCTCGACATTCTTCGTGGCTCGTATCTGCTGAACCGCGCAACAGCCGGATCGAAGGGGACCTGCATCGACCAGCTCTTCAATTCCAGCGAGAAGCCTGGCTCGGCGCGGGTCCTCGCTGCCGCTGGCGAACTTTGGCAAGGACGGCAGTCCGCAGCCGATCAGGCATCCATGTCAGCCAGGAAACGCTGGCGGAGATGATCGGCACGCCACCCGCTCCGCGCGTCCAGCTATGCTTCATGAACAAGTTTCGCAAGCTGGGCTTCATCGGCTGACCAACGGCGAGATCGAGGATGCACCACTCGCTGCTTGAACGCCGTACTGCACGATACGCCAGCAGACCTCAGGGGGATTCACGCCTGCGGCCGCCGACCTGTAGACCGCATTCGGCCGCCGTCTGTCAATTCTATACAGGCGCCGTTTGCCATTGAGGCTAAATGGACCGCATGCCGGTATCTTCGAATAGCTGAGCCGCAAGGCACCGGCTGTTGGTGCCCTGAGCGCTTGAACCAGCCGCAAACGCGATCGAGCCCCATCTCGAGCCGGTCACGCTCAAGCTGGGCGCCGTGGTCTGCGATGCCGGCGGATCTGCTCAAGCATGCCTATTTTCCGGAAGGCGCCGTTCTCTCGCTGCTGACCGTTCTGGAGAACGGCGCGGCCATCGAGACCGCTAATATCGGCCGCGAGGGCGCGTTTCGGCCTGTTTGCCGGCCATGTACAGCCGTGTCTCATTCAACCGATGTATGGTGCAACTGGAAGGCGGCATCGTCCGCTGTCCGATCGAACTGCTGCAATCGGGAATTCAAGAACAGCGAGCACGTCCGCAACCTGTTCGTCAGCTACTCGAGACGCGCCGCTGTCGCAGGTGCAGCAGACCGTCGCGCTGCAACGCCTCTGCACGGCACCGGAAGAGCGGACTGTGCCGCTGGCTGCTGATGATGCGTGACCGCGCGGAGGGCGAGCCGCTGCCCTACACCCACGAATTCCTGTCGCAGATGCTCGGCGCCAACCGCAAGTCGGTGACCATGGCGGCGCAGGCGCTGCAGACGGCGGGGCTGATCAGCTACCGACGCGGGAACGATCCAGATCGTCGATCGGGTCGGACTCGAGAGGGCGTCGTGCGAATGCTACGCCATCGTCAAGGAGCGGTTTGACGCCTTCTGTCGCCGCCCCACGGCGGTCAGAGCGATACCGGCCGACGCAAGCGGTAACGATCTGCGGGTTCAAATTGTAGGGCTTGCAAATCGGAGGCGGAGCTGCCTCCGCGACGGCAGTCAATCGCCCCGCCAGCGTCAGAAAATGCCGCTGCAATTTAAAGTCTCTGCACGGCGCCCACCAACTGCATGCAGTCTGCCGTGCCATGCGCAGGCATCTGCACGCGCCAGTGCTTTTCGCCCGGCTCCCCGGCCATTGTTGCGTGGAATGCTCGGCCCGCCAGCCAGGCAGGATCTCCGATTTCCAGCCCGGTGCCGAGTTCATCGCCCAATTGGTTGCAGCCGGATGCCAGGCGCATACATTCCAGCTCAAGCTTCCGCCAACGGTCCGAATTCACTGCGTGCACCGCCTCTCAACAAGGGATGCTCGGTCATGACACAACCGAAGCGACGGCTTTGTCGGTGGCTCCGCGCCACCAGTGAGGAGGCGGAAAGCGTCAGGGCGTTGCGAGAGCCCGTGCGATCGGCCTCGCAGGGCTACGGCGAACGGCGCGAGCTGGGCTCAACCGCCGGTTGACCACCTGCCGCGCGCGCGATCCGGGCATTAAAACCGCTCGCCAGCGGCGATCCGGATGCGAGCGTATTCTACTTGTCTGTTCCGGGGGCAGTAAGGCCCGCCAGATTTCTCCTCGACGCGTTTGCGAATGACCTCGAACGCTTCCTTCTGAGATTTGGCCGCCATCTCGGCCAGTTCGCGCATATTCGAAAGCGCGGTTTCAAAAGCGTGCGACGCCGTGGTCCATGCGCGTGGTGCCGGCATCCTCTCCTTGCGCCGTGCCGACGGCCCGCTTGATCGAATCCCGCAGATCCGGCCTGTCGATGGACCAGCGCCTGCCAGCCTTCGAATGCGACACGATTGGCCTCGGTCAGAGCTTCGATATTCTTCTTTCGCGATCCATGATCGTTGCGAGATCGATCCCGGCAGCTTGAAATCCTTCATCAGCTTGCGTGAAGTCGAAGCTCGGCATTTTTCCAAAGTCGCCAAACATTGGGGTCTTGTTCGTGTCGGCCATTTGCGTCGCTCCTGTCGTGAGGGTTGCTGTCGTGTTCGATAAACCATCGCTGGCCGCCACCCGCAGGGTCCGCGGCCATTCAGCTGTGAAACCGCACGGTAAATCGCGCGCCCTCGCCGTCATCACCTCCGACCGGACCGCAACGCACCGCCAATCTGCCTGGACGAAAGATTGAATAATCCTCATGCCCAGTCCCGCGCTGGCGCCGGGGTCGAACCCCTTCCGGCAAAGCCGGGCCATCATTGGAAACCGAAAGCGCGTAGCCATATTCCGGATCCGGCTCCAGCCTGATGGTGATCCGGCCCTTGCCGTATTTTGCCGCGTTCGTGATCAGCTCGCTGGCAATGAAGCCAAGCGGAATCGCGGTGGCGACCGGCAGATTGATTTCAATGCCCTCGACGACGACCTGCTCCGGGCGCTCATGCGAAGACACCATCGCGGAAAACTCGAGACCAAAGTCCTCAAGGAACTTCTTGAATTCTATTGTTTGCACACCCTTGGTAGGAATTAAGACGATGGTGGATTCGCGCAATCATGGCCACGCGATTGGCGCGTAACGGCCAATTGCGAGGCCGCTTCTTGCATTGGTTGCTCCCCGGCTCTGCAACGAAAGCAGGCTGATGGTCATCTGCAGGTCGTTCAACAGCCGATGATCGGACTCCTCTTCGATAGCACTTGTCGACGGATCAACTCATCTTTCTGACGAAGCCGGGCCTCGCGTTCCGCCAAGGCGTCGCGCAGACGTCTTTCCATGGCTTTGTATTGAGTCAACTCGCGCTCGCAGGCCTCGAGCGTGCGGCGCGCCGTCCTCCGGAGATGATAATTGGGGCACGCGACAAATGCCCGCTGCTCTGGTCGTCGGCCTGAACCTGCTGCGGGTTTCGCTGAGCATCGATTGCCCATGTCTCAGGATGCGCCGGGACGCCCGGATTGGATTGATCCAAATCAAGTCTTTGTCGGATGCCGGACATTGTTTCTAGATCGCGGCAGCGTTCTCGGTCGGGAACAAGGAGGCTGCCGGAACGACAAGCCCTGTGTCCTCCGACCCGATCAGATCCACCGCAACGCAATCGATTTCGATGTCGAACGGCCCCGGCCATCTCCGGCACGCGGGCGAAGATGCGCGCGGGCAGAGCGTATCGTGCTTCGACCGCGGTGGAAGTGTGATGTGGCGCCCCGCAGGCAGGCGTCCGCTGTCGCGAGGGCTGATCAAAGCCCCTGTTGCGGCGTAACGGTTCCGGGCCACCCACGGCGAGGCCATGGTCACGATATCGTAACGCGCGCGCACCGTTGGCCGATGTATTATTCTCACCTTTGGCTTGCGCCGACAACGCATTGGAGACCGACATGCCTTTCCTTGCGAAGGCTGGCGGGCTGGCAATCCTTGCCGGCGCCGGCGTAGCGGTCTTCTTCTTCGGAGGCTATTATGGTGTCGCAGGGACCGCCGAAGACCCGGCCGTTGTCACCTGGGCGCTGACCCGGGTGCGCACCGCGTCGATCGATCGCCACGCACTTGACCAGCCTCCAGCTTCCATCAACGATCCTGCCAGCGTGCAGGCCGGCGCCAAAGCGTTGTTGCCGCACATGGCTGCACCACGTGTCATGGCGGGCCGGGCGTCACATGGGCCAAATTCTCGGAAGGACTGCATCCCGATCCGCCGGATCTGAAGGAAGTCGTCGATCATCGTTCCCCCGGCGCAGTTGTTCTGGGTGGTCAGGAACGAGCATCAACATGACAGCGCATGCCAAGCTTCGCGCTGGCGGGTGTCAAGGACGATGAGATCTGGTCGAATCGTCGCGTTCCTGAAAAAGCTGCCGCGCGTCTCGGAAGCCGATTACAGGAGGCATGGACGGCATCATTATCCGCTCCCGCCGCGGGCACGCCTTTCCGCAGCACCTGCGCCTCCTGCAGACAACAAGTAGACTGGCTTCGCTGCTCAGGATTCATTCCGGGCACGCTTTCGCCGGGATGCCGGGCTCGGGCCGGCCTAGAGCGGATGACTTTTCTTCGATCGTCATCCCGCTCTATCTTTGTTTGAGCATGATCTTTTCGGAAAACCGGTACCCACCTGTCGTTGAGCTGAGGCAGCGCTTTTCGGATCATGCCTAGCGCGGCTGACGACGCCACCAGCGATGCCGGCGACGAACAGCCCAATAGCCGTAGCGAAAGTCCGGACGCGACGCCGACTGCGACGAAGGTCAGCACATAGACCGCAGCCGATCCGCAAACGCCGAGCGCGAAGGCGCCCTCCGGCGTCTCCGCGTCGCCGCCAGGCGAACCCGCATACGATGATGCAAACCAGCAACCACGAGCCAACCCGGAACAGCGGCGTCGGCTTGAGCATGTCGTGCAGCGCGACCAGCGCGAGGAAAGCCGGGCGATCCGGAAACACGGTCTCGGTCGAACCCTCGATGTCGTCGAGAGCCACATCGTGAGGTTGTTGCCGGCAAGGAAATTCCACATGAACGCCGCGCGATGCCGGAGATAGGCCAACGGATGGCGCGTGACCGCGCGCGCCCAGGCTTCGGTAATCGCCGGCGTGCCGAACAGGCCTTGCTCTTTTTCCAGTCTGTGCGCATCACGAAATCGCAAGGCTCCAGCCGCCAATAGATGTCCCACTGGGTCGGTTGGTAGCAGTTGTTCAAGAGCAGCGCGCTCTCAGGCTCGCTCCAGGTTACAGGAAACTGATCCTGCCCGGTGAAGTGGCTGATGCCCCGAGGTTCGAATCACCATGATCGCACCGCGTAACGGGTGTTGCCGCGTCGCGCCCGAATGCGCCGTAATAGACCACCTGCACCAGACCGAAGAATCCCGCCATCGCCGGGACCAACAGGATCGCCGTCCGTTTCTGTTGATCTCGCTGCACCAAACATAACATCACCCCATTTTAAGGCTGAAAAGGGGCAAAGAACCATGTGCCACAACAAAGGCCAGTTGGGTGGCTGGGGTGGTAAGGTAGCCGTGGGCTTAAATAAGAAATGCAAACAATAACAGACAAACAAATGTAATGAATGTCATATTGCAATAACACAAATACAATGGTCATTATGATGACTCATGTATGATCACTGTGAATTTGATCTAACACGCCGAATCTTAAGAAGAGCCCAGCACTGCACCTGGCATCCAGCCGCGCGCCGCGCTCGGGCGCGCGAAGACGATCATGGCGCTGTTAACCAGGAGATCGCGGTCGTTACCGTCGCGCCAGATGATCCCGACAAGGACGAAGTTGCCGGCGGTAGCAGCGCCAATAGCGGCAGCCATAATCGGCGGCACGCGTGGAAAGTGCGCGCCACCGCCGACGCCAGAGGCCAAAGCCTTTCAGCTTAGTGGGAGAGAGTGTCGCGACTACAGGCACATGCAAGCTCCGTCCGCGCAACGGACCGATCACACCCAGCAATGGCAACCGGAACGAAGTGGTTAT